>TBL_comb47_HYPODRAFT_10000389_pt1 | contig 58286 bp, 48 predicted proteins | sample TroBogypolimnion_40_FD_10682 | JGI IMG/M metagenome (IMG submission 10682)
TCTGCTCCACATTTTTGTTCCAAAAGCCTTGATATTATTGAATTTAGAAAGATAAAACAGATCTATAAGGGTCCTTAAATTGCACTTTTATTTACGGCGGACCGTCCGCTTTTTTCTTTATATACCAAGGTTAAAGATAAAAGCTTGGCAAAAAAGAAACCCCATCTGGCCGACGCACGGTTTAGCTCGAAATTTTGCTACAAAGGTACCTGCGGATAATTCGCTTTAAAAGTACCCATAGGTCAGGTACAGCTTAAAACTGTCAAGGGCGACCTCCTTATGAAATAGTCGCTCGTTGAGTTCTTTCATCCCGGATTCCCGGATATGACCCTAACCCGTTGACATTATTTATTATTCTCGGTAGTTGCCTTTGGCGTAAAAAATTTCATTTCTAACCTTAAAACAAACGCCTTATGAAAGCTTTAGCCGAAACAACAAAAGAACAGTCAATCGTTGAAATCTTCTCCGAAATGATGGATCAAATTTACTATCCTGGTTACACAGAAGAAATCATTGCCTCCGATCCTGAAAAGTTCGATTGGGAACTGAAAGAGTTCCAGGGGCAATTCTCAATAAAAAATTAAATGCCTTCAGTGAAGCTGTCAGTTCCGAAACTCGGGACTGACAGCTTTTTTTTATGGTCGCAATGGCTTCAATCAGGTGATCCGCAGTATAAATCCGGGAGTTTCTGATACTGCTATCGGATCAGATCTGTTAAAATGAATCACTCTGAAAAATTGTAACTCCGGGAGTTTCTGACAATTTTAATACCGTGCCTATTCATTGCGCTTTTTTCTTTCCGGATCTTGACAAAGAAAAACGCTTGGCAAAAAAGAAGTCAGTGCTGAAAAAGCACATTTGGGGCGACTTTTAGAAAAAGTTGCAAAACCCTACCCTGTAGTAAACCGAAATTCACAAAGTTATGCTCGTGAAAATATTGTTTCGCTAAACACGATCTCCTTTCGGAACTATCGCCTTTCAGGTTCATTCAGATTCTTTTCAACAATCTGACCTGAATGTTTGCTTAAAATTTTCACTCCGCATTCTCCCTTCCGGCAAATTTCATTTACTCACTGCGGCCTAGGGCTGCTTAAAACTAATCAACTATGAAAAAACCGATCATTAATCCGGAACTTGCCAGGGAAGACGGCAAAAACTACGAAAACAGAATCCCGATGCGTTACTGGGCAGAAGATGACCTGCCAAGTCAGAAACTCCTGCTCAAGGGCAACGGCAGCTTGTCTGACGCTGAACTCTTAAGTATTATCATCGGCACCGGTGTTTCCGGGGAAAATTCACTGGACATTGCCATGAAAACACTGTCAATTTGCGGAAATAACCTGTGCGAATTCTGGAAGTTCAGCGTTTCAGACCTTCAGAGAATCAAAGGCATCGGTGAAAAACGTGCCGTGAAGATTGCTGCCATGTTTGCTCTGGCCCGTCGCCGGAATGAATCAGAAGTGATCTTCAAAAACAAGATATCAAAGAGCCAGGATGCCTTTGAAATCTTTCATTCCCTGATGGGCGACCTTCCTTATGAAGAATTCTGGCTCCTGCTGCTTAACAGGGCAAACAGGGTCATCAAGAAAGTGAAGATCTCCGAAGGCGGAATATCCGGGACTGTCGTTGATCCGAAAAAGATCTTCCAGATTTGCCTGGAGCAACATGCAACAAGCATCTTGCTTGGGCACAATCACCCCTCTGGGGCAGTCACACCAAGCGAAGCCGACAATAAAATCACCAAGAAGATCAAAGATTGCGGCTTACTGCTTGATGTAGCCGTCCTGGATCACATCATTGTCGGGGATGACCGGTTTTATTCTTTCGCTGATGAAGGTGCATTGTAGTCAATTTATGGAAAACCGGTCCGTTAGGCCGGTTTTATTTATTCAATCTCGGTGAATGACATTTTTTTCAGCCTTGTATTCATTCTCTTTTCCTAATTTTGAAAAGAGAATGATTCCTTGATTATGCAATTGACCCTACTATCCCCTCGAAAGTCCCTGAATAAAGCCTACCTCAAGGTAAAGCCTTCCCGAAGCGAAATCGAGCTATTCAAAACAAACCTTATCAAACTTCTTGATGGTTTGGATGAATCCGAATCGGAAGAGCATGTTAAAAATGACCTGAGCGATTTTCTCAAAAATACTTTCTTTCAAAGATTTTATATCAATACAAAAGGCCGCAATGACCTTGTGATTCATACTGGTCCCGATGCAAAAAGCTTCGCTGGTGTATTGATCGAAGCTAAGAAACCATCGAACAAGTCCGAAATGATCCGGCCTGACAACTTGAACGCAAAAGCGTTTCATGAACTTATCCTGTATTACATGCGGGAACGGATCACCGGCCACAACTTGGAAATCAAACATCTGGTGGCCACAAACATTTATGAATGGTACATATTCGATGCCAGTCTTTTTGAGAAAATGTTTGCCCAGAATAAAACCCTGGTAAAACAATTCACCGATTTTGAAGAGGGCCGGTTGTCGGGAAATACTACCGACTTCTTTTATAAGCAAATTGCAGAGCCATTCCTGGCAGCATTAACCTGTGAAATTTGCTTCACCACTTTTGATTTCCGGGAATATGATAAACCACTGCGAAATGACGACAAGAAAGATGATTCCAAACTCATTGCCCTTTATAAGCTACTCTCATCGGAACATTTGCTGAAGCTTCCTTTCATAAATGACAGCAACAGCCTGGACAAAGTATTTTATACTGAGTTGCTTCACATCATCGGCCTGACAGAAACGAAATCGGGAAGTAAAAAGATCATTGAACGCAAGAAAGAGGGGCAGCGCGATCCGGGATCACTCCTGGAGAACACAATTTTACAACTTGACACCCGGGACAAAATTTCTCGGTTGCCCAAACCAGCTCTTTTCGGTGAAACCTATGCCGAACGACTTTTCAATGTTTCCCTCGAACTGGTGATCACCTGGCTTAACAGGATACTATTCCTGAAATTGCTTGAAGCCCAGCTTATCCGATATCATAAGGGTGATTCGGAATACGGGTTCATGAACACCGGCAGGATCGATGGCTATGATGACCTTGATAACCTCTTTTTTCGTGTGCTGGCAAGGAAGGCAGAGGAACGTGATCCTGAGATGGCAAAATTATTCAGTAAGGTACCTTACCTGAATTCTTCGCTATTCGAGCCGACAGAACTGGAACAGTTGACTATCTTTATCAGCAACCTCCAGGATCATGCCTTGTTGCCGATCATTTCCTCGACAGTATTGAAAGACAAGACGAGCAGGAAACGCACAGGAAAGGTCAGCGGTCTTCAGTACCTGTTCGAATTTCTCGATGCGTATGATTTTGCCGGTGAAGGTTCAGAAGAGATCCAGGAGGATAACAAAACGCTTATCAATGCATCTGTCCTTGGGCTAATCTTTGAGAAGATAAACGGCTATAAAGATGGTTCATTCTTTACTCCCGGGTTCATTACCATGTACATGTGCCGCGAAACGATCCGCCGGGCAGTTGTGCAGAAATTCAATGATGCCAGGGGTTGGAATTGTGAAAGCATCGATCAGCTCTACGATAGGATCGAAGACCGGCAGGAAGCGAACAGGATCATCAATTCGCTGAAGATCTGCGATCCTGCAGTGGGTTCGGGTCATTTCCTGGTATCGGCCCTGAATGAGATCATTGCCATCAAGAGCGACCTTAAAATCCTGACCGACCGTGAAGGGAGGAGATTGAAGGAATACCGTGTGGATGTTGCCAATGATGAACTGATTATCATGGATGAAGAGGGGGATTTCTTTGAGTATCTGCCAGGGAACAATGAAAGTCAGCGCATACAGGAAGCACTATTCCATGAGAAGCAAACGATCATTGAAAATTGCCTGTTCGGGGTTGATATCAATTCAAATTCCGTGAAGATCTGCCGGCTGAGGCTATGGATTGAGTTGCTGAAAAACGCCTATTATAAGCCAGGCAACAATTACACAGAACTGGAAACGCTTCCCAATATTGACATCAATATCAAATGTGGGAATTCGCTAATCTCCCGCTATTCGCTTGATGCAGATATCAAACAGGCATTGAAGAAAAGTAAATGGAGCATCGACAGTTACCGGCTGGCCGTAATGTCCTACCGGAACGCAACCAGTAAAGAGGAAAAGCGAACGATGGAGCGGCTGATCGAATCGATCAAATCCGATTTTGAAACGGAGGTGGCAGCAAACGACAAGCGTCTGTTGCAATTGAAAAAATTAAACGGCGATCTTTTCAACCTTACCAAGCAAACATCACTGTTTGAAAGAACCAAGAAAGAGTTAGCCGACTGGTATAAGCAGGTGAATGAACTGACAGTTAAAATCAAGAAACTCGAAACCGAACTTGAAGAGATCAAAAGCAATAAGATTTACGAAAATGCATTTGAATGGAGGTTTGAATTCCCCGAAGTGCTCAATGATGAAGGGGATTTTGTGGGGTTTGACGTGGTGATTGGGAATCCGCCATATGGTATGATAACCAATGAATCCATAAAACACTATATTGAAACTAACTATATTGCTGTAGAAGGGCGAATTGATCTGTTTGAGTCCTTTATAGAACGTGGGTTAAACATTTCTGGCCGATTTAGTGGATTATCTTTTATTATTCCAAATACACTATTGAGCAACCTTTATTCCAAGAAAGTGAGAAAACTTCTTGTTGAAAATTATTTTATCAGAGAGATTACAAACTTTGGTATGGACGTCTTTGAAGACCCAACCGTTCATACATGCATAATCAACGTTTCAAAAGGTTTAGCCAACGATAACATTGGAATAAGAAAGAAAGTATCAAATCAAAGTGGATTATTATCTGGATATGATTCGTTCATTAAAATATCCGATATTAGTGAAAATCCAAATTTTACATTTGATGTGACATTGAACGAAAATGATCTACTTCTTTTTAAAAAATTCAAGGATAAACCTAAATTAGGAGACTATTGTTACATAAGGCAGTGTATTAAAACAGGAGATGACGAGAAATATGTTGTAAAATCGGATGAATTTCCTGATAATATATGGAAGAAATCATTACGAGGAAAAGGAATTCACCGATTCTGTATTATTGAAGATGATGTGTATTTGAAATATGGAAATTGGCTAGCGCGGAACTGGAAAAATACTGACTTTTATGAACGGCATAAAATTGCAATCCGTGAAACTGGGAAGAGGATTACAGCATGTATTGATTTTGATAATCGATATTTTTTAAGTTCATTATATGCTGTTTATCCAAAAGAAGAATATTCTGATAATGATTTACTCTACCTGTTAGGCATTCTTAATTCCACGTTTGCAACGTTTGTAATTTCCAAAATTTCATTTGAATTGACGGAAGGAGCTTTTACAAAATTCAGAACAAATCAACTTGGTCGGCTTCCCATAATTTTAGATAATGAAACATGCAGAAGTTCAATTATCTCAATGGTTAGCCAAATCATTTCGTTAAAAAAATCCGATCCTGTGATAGATACCAGTACGCTTGAAAACGAGATTGACCAAATTGTTTATGAGTTGTATGGTTTGACGAAGGAGGAGATAAAGATTGTAGAACAAACCAATTAATATGTCGTACCAAAGACCATACGAGGTTCCCGAAGGAAAGAAGGCAAAGGATCCCCTCTTTTATGAGATGGGCAGTTCCGTTCTGAAAAACAAACTGGGAATAACGGATCCTCATAAGGCAGCCGAAGAAGAAACCATCGGGTTCATAAAAGCCCAGGTGATTTTTACAGAGAAATTGTCGAAGAAAACAAAGTTCAATGAAAAATATATTCAGGACATTCACAAAACAGCCCTGAGTCACATTTATCCATTTGCGGGAATTTATCGGAATGTGAACCTTTCAAAGGCAGGCCATCATTTCCTGCCATGTGCTTTTATTGCAAGAGGAATGAATTATCTTGAGCAGGAATTTTTATCAAAATTACCGGCTGATTATGAAGATGTGAAAAAGCTGATCGAAGATATTGCCATCGTCCATTGTGAACTCATACATATCCACCCTTTCAGAGAAGGAAATGGAAGAACGGCTAGGATTTTTGCCGATTTAATGGCCAACAGAGCAGGGTATCCGTCCCTGGAATTGGATAAATTCAGGAAGGATAATTATCCCCAATATATTGAAGCCTTGAATAAAGGAGATGAGAAGGATTATTCGGGAATGGTAGAAATTATCGGGAATTTGTTTCCAACTTCTTAAGAGCTTCCTTTTTAATGTGGGCTTCCGTCTTTTTATCAAACCGGATTCCTTCAATTTTCGCAGACGCTATGGCATTACTGAAAATTGTGTCGAAGGATGGTTTATTAACTGGCCTGGTTTTCATATCACAAAGATAGCGAAAATTGTCTTTGGTTTATGTATTTTGGCGACTTTTTTCTGCAGGATCTTCATACAAGCTAAAATAATTGCGTCAGGATTGCGTCAATTGCGTCATAATAGCCATAAATGACTGATATGGCGGATAATTGGCGATTTTTTAATTGGCTCAAACCTCTTGTTTTTCTTTTCCCGCATTGATTTTGCAAAGCTTCACGACTTTGTTTCCCGGTCAATTCATTTGCTAAGCTAAAATCCCCTTCCTGGGTGCAGTTCCACTCATTCAAGGATTTTCCCGGCATATCCTGCAGGTCTTCGGTATTCCAGTTCCTCCTTGAGTGCCCCTCCAGTGTCTTATTTACACTTGCATATAAATTAACCTCTAAAACTCAAAGCCATGAAAAAATTTGTAAAAAACTACATCGGAAAAGGAAAGAAAGTCGAAGGCCTCGAAATCATCAAGATCAACCTGAAAATCTCCGACATCCTGAAGTTCGCCCACAAATACAACGACGAAGATTACATCTCCCTGGAAGTCGCAAAATTGCAGAACACCGACAACTTCGGCCATGATTATACGGTTTACGTCAACCGCCTGGAAGAAGAACAGGTAAGCGAACCGGCTCCGACTCCGAAAAAGCAAACCAAAAAATCCAAAGCTGCCAAGCAGGAAACCTCCGAAGTGTCCTTCTAAAAGGGTACTTCTCCGTAAAGAGAGCTGGTCTTCGGATCGGCTCTTTTTTTTGTGCTGACGGCCGCACCCCGCTTTTTTCTTTGATACTATGGCAAAGAAGAAAGGTTGGCAAATAAGAAATCATTCCCGGGGAAACTTTTGGAAAAAGTAACCAAAAGCCTACGATTGTTTTCTTAATTCCTGTCAAAGGTAAACTCGCCAAACTGTCGCGGCGCTAAGTGCTGCCTCCTGAAGGAACCGCAGCCCGTTGGGTTCATTCAGATTTCCTTGCAGTAAATCATGACCTGAACACTTGCACCGGAATTTTGCGCTCCGTTTTGTATTCCCGCCAAAAATTATTCAAACGGCGGGCCAGATGCCATAACAGGTCGCCAGGGCAGGCGCAGCACCTATGAACAATACTCAGATTTATGCAGCCATCACAGAAAAGATCATTGCCAACCTTGAAACAGCCGGGAGCTGGAAGAAGCTCTGGCAGATTCCATCACCGGTCAGCCTTAACAGTCATTATTACCGGGGAATCAACCGGCTGATCCTTTCATCTGATCCTTTCAAGAGTCGGGTCTATGGAACATTCCAGCAGATCAGGGCCAACGGCGGAAAGGTCCGCAAAGGCGAAAAGGCCACCGTCGTGGTTTTCTGGAAGTACTCCATCCATACCGATGAAGTCACCAAGGAACAGAAAAAGATGTTCCTTCTCAGGTACTTCCACATTTTCAATACTGAGCAGGCCGACTTCGACCAGCAGGGCCTTGACAAGATCGACAAGCTTCAGAACCTGGTTGAAGAAAAGCACAACGAAAGCCATGTCGATGCCGAGCAGATCATCACGGGGTATCACAACAAGCCGGATATCCATTTCTCTGACAGAGACGACTGTGCCTATTACTCCCCGGTGGCTGACATGATCTCGGTTCCGCAAATGAGATACTTTGCCAATGCTTCAGAATTTTTTCGTACGGTCTACCATGAGATGGGTCATAGCACTGGACATCCAAAGCGACTTAACCGCTTCGATGGAGTTTCCAACCGGTTCGGGGATGAACCCTATTCCAAGGAGGAACTGGTTGCAGAACTCTGTTCATCCTACCTGGCCGAGATCGCTCACCTTGAATTGAATATCCGAAACTCTGCAGCTTATATCGCAGGATGGGCATCCAAGCTTAGGGACAACCAGAAATGGATTCTCTGGGCAGCATCCAGGGCAGAGAAAGCTGCTGATTACATCTTGGGAATCATTTCCGAGGAACTCGTTCCGGCTGATTCATCAGAGATCGAAATCCTTGAGCCTGCAATGACTGAATAATCAATCCTTTTTCTAAACGGCGTGCCAGATGCCAATATAAGTCCGCAGGGCAGCGGCAAATTCTCATGTCACATACTCATTACTCTGGTGATCCAAGGCAAATCACAGCCAGGTTCCCGTCAACCTGCCACACCTGCGGCAAATTGATCAAAAAAGGTGAAACCATAATTTACTGGCCAAACGGCAAAAAGGCCGGCCATTATGACTGCGATATCCAGGATTACCGCCAGTCAATAGCATCCTTTGAAGACGAAGACCGCTATAATAATGTTTATCACTGATTCTCCGGGAGAGCCTCTTTGATGAAGGTTCTCCCTTTTTTATTGCTTTTTTTCTTTGAGAGTCCGGGACAAAGAAAAACCGCCGGGGAAAAAAGAAATCCAAAAATAACCCCACCCACAGCTACTCAAAATTCCATGCAAAGTTAAACTCATGAAAATGTCGTGTCACTAAATGCGACCGATCATATTCCTGTATTCGGGAAAAAGATCGATCGCCCGTTGGGTTCATTCATTCCGTTGCACGGAAGTGACCTGAACATTTGTTCCAGAATTTTCATTCCGTTTGTTGTCAGGTGCATAAATTTTTTAAACCATGGCGAGCCAGATGCCAAAATAAGTCCGCAGGGCAGCGGCGATCTAAGATGACTAAATTAACGAACACCGCACTGAAACCGGGTAACGGAAAACCCAATGCCGAAGAAATGGCAATCGTGAAGACCATCCTCAATCCGGCAGAAAACAAAACCGAGGAGAAAAAGCCGGTTTTGCAGATTGAACCGGAAAAGCCGGTCATTCCCGCTCCCGAACCAAAGAAGGAAATGACCATGCTGGAGAAGATCCTCAAGATCGAAAACCTGCAGCTCGTCATTGAAAAGAGGGCCAAACTGGTGCAGACCCGCTCCGAACTGGATCGCTTCCAGATCTCCTCCAATGACTTCAACTGCACGATGCGGCTGAACGATTCAGACGGGAATGTCTTCACTACAAGCTTCACCCCAGGCATCAAGAAAGTCATCGAGTTTCTCAAGACCTCATTCGATGCAAGCATCACGGAAGCTGAAAACAAGATCACTTTCTGAATCTTCATAATTCTCAAGATTCTGGCGTGCCGGCTCAGGCCGACACGCTTTTTTTATGGTCGTAACGGCAAAATAACTAATTTAACTGCAAACTTCTTGCTGCTATTCCGTTCTAGGCTTCAATATCAACTTTGTTGGATAAGAGATGTTTGAAATGGTTTTGCTAATTTTACTATTTTTAATAAAGGTGAGGTATAGGATAAATTTGGATTCACAATTTGATAAAAACAAAAGGAGGTTTTATGTCAAAGTATCAACTTATTATTGTCTCTACAGGTTTGCTTGTTATATTATTATATGGATGTACAGGTGAACGGAATACTGTAACTCTCACAGTATGTGGGGGAACCCCGGTAATATACCAAAGTGACCATGGAGATCAAATCATTGCAAGGTATTTTACATTGTCTGATCACAGTCTCGATTTCGTAAAAGTTACACTGCCCGGCAGAAAGGAATATACCTTGCCACAAACCATGTCAGCATCTGGCGTAAGGTACACCGACGACCGTGAGCTTGTTTGGTGGACTAAGGGGAACACCGCGTTTGCAGAAGTGAGGGACAGTACCGGAAAGTTGATCAGGAAATACGAATGCACGATTGCAAATCAAAATGATCACTAAAATATTTTTGATTCAGTTGATGTTGACCTTCCTGATCGGAAGTTGCTGGATCTATTTTACCGTCCTGGCAGGACTTCGTCTTGGCAGTAAAACAGGAGGATTCATCGGCGGACTTCCTTCTACCGCGTTGTTGTCATTCTTTTTCATCGGGTTCACCCAGTCACCTGAAATTGCCGCCTCCTCATCAACCGTATTTCCCCTGGCTATGGCACTGACCAGCTTATTTCTCGTCGTTTTTGCCTCAATCTCCCGGAAAGGTTTTCTCCCGGCCCTTTTGGGAGGTATCGTTACCTGGTTTCTGATCTCCGCGTTCATCGTGTTTTTCAGATGGGAAAATTTCCTGATAAACCTATTGATTTACGCGATGGTGTCCCTATTTTCCTTCCTGATGCTTGAAAAGTACCTGAAGATCAAATCTGTTTCCAATGGAAAAACGAAAGATCCGGAAAAACACCTTGCAATCCGTTCCGTGTTCGGGGGAATCATTGTCATTCTTGCCGTGCTGGTTGCTAAAAAGGGAGGTCCGGTTTTGGGAGGACTATTTTCAGCGTTCCCTGCAATGTTCATTTCAACGCTGACGATTTCCTACAAAGCTCACGGGATCGAGTTTTCAAGAGCGATGACCAAACCGCTCCTGGTGACCGGGATGATCACAATTGCTGTATATGCCATTGCATTGAGGAACTTCTATCCTGCAACCGGTCTTTACGCGGGTACATTAATTGCGGTATGTATCTCGGCGGTCAGTGCTTACCTGACTTTTCGTTTCATTTTGCCTAAACTCAAATGAAGATTATACCGGGAAAAAAGAGGTATCCGGAATGGGCAGCATTTCTGAAGGGTTTTCTTTTACGATGGGCAGCATGAGACGTTGTGTAACCTCGTCCACGATCAGGTCAGGGAAATCAATGTGGTCAATATATCCGGTTTTTTTCTGCTCAAACTTCCGGCATAGTTCATCAATCATAAAAAAAGTAAGCGGTGATAAGGCTTCTCCCAGTTTCTGGTAAACAACAAGCGGATCTGCCGGTAATATTCCAGCTTTATTCCGGATATTGACGGGTGGTGAATTGCCGACAACATGGCCACCATCAACCTCTTCGGACACCTGATGAACAGACCAGACGGTCGAATCCGCATCGCGCATGACAAGATCATCATAGGGTGCGGGACCCGCTCCCTGATTTTTATTTAAGTTTGATGGATGGAAATTATAGATGCCAAGCTGGGGTATCTTGATAATTCGTGAATTCATGATCTGGCCGAAAACACAAACCAGGATTGCATCGGGATTCCATTGTTCGATAAGCCGGTAAAATGAGTCCGTCTTGATTTCACCGGTGTAGACCTGTATATTAAAATTCAATGCTGATTCAATGGTGAAGGTTTCATCGAACACACGGTATGGCTGATCAATAAAATTCCAGACCCGTTTTTTGATTGATATTTTTGCATCCGGGTTCAATGGGTTATCCGTTACAAACCCAGCAAGGTTCAGCTTTTTCGGGAACCTGCGTTCATATTCCTTAAGCGTTTCCAAAACCAGGTAGCCAAATTCCCAGCTTCCAAATAAAACAACTCTCATTCCCTCGCTGGTTTTCGACGGATTTTCATCCGGGGCTGGCTGGAGAAGTCCACCCCACCGGGTATCCTCTTCCGTGTTGAACTGCCGGCCTGGCTTATCAAGTACAACCAGGTAATTTACCAGCTTTTCGTTGTCGAGAGTTCTCATATTTTATCTTCCTTGTTATAACGTTTTGGCAGGTGATGAGGTTGATAAAGATGGCATCCTTTTCGGCGTCAATACGGAAAAAAGAAGCGCCAGCCCATAAAGTACAGCAGCAAAAATAATAACGTAATGCAAGCCCTTAACAATGCTCTCAGGAGAGAAATTGGAGATTACTTTTGTTTGATTTCCTGTCGTAGAATTTTTTCCGATAAAGAAGAAACTAAAAGTGATTTCAAAAACGGCTACTCCGATGACAGAACCAAGATTTGTCAATGTTCTTAATATTCCAGATGCCATTCCAGGAGAATCTTTGGGGGCGGTGCTCATGATCTGATTATTGTTAGGTGGCAGGAAGATACCCAGGGAGAATCCGGTAATGAACAGAAACGAAATTACAGGCCATAGTCCCTGAAAATACATGGTAAACGGGAAGATTATCGTGGCAATTAAACTGATTGACGCTCCGATAATGCATAGTAATCGCGAGGACACCATCTTATCTGAAGCTTTTCCTGCAAGGGGCCCTATTATCATATTGATCAAAGGAAAAGCCATGAGAACCACCCCTGCTTTTTCAGCCGATATTTCAAGTGCGAACATTAAATAAAAGGGAAGTACGAAGTTTGTGCCATTTGCTGCCATAAAAACAAAAAAATTCGCGAGATTAGGATAGGTAAAACCCTTAATCCTGAATAGCTTCAAATCGAGTAGAGGAAATTTGAAGTAATGCTCCTGCCTGATAAAAAGAAACAAAAAAATTATAGACATTAGAAAAGAAACAACAATTAACGGAGATGTCCAACCAAACTTTCTTCCCATATTTAATGAAAACATCAATGTGATTAGCCAGAAAAAACAATAGAAAACACCGGGGATATCGAATTTCTTATGAACCAGAGCAATTTCTTGTTCACGGGGAAATTTTCTTAAAACAATGATTATGGCAATAAAACCGATGGGAATATTTATCAGAAATACCCATGGCCAACCAAAATTAGCAGTAATCAGTCCTCCTAATGGTGATCCCATAGCAAACCCAACAGCAGCAGCAGTAGCCAAAATGCCAAAAGAATATCCCCGTTTTTCCGGTGGAAGAAACCTTGTAATGATTGCTGAAGGCACAGTATAAAGAACAGCTCCACCCAGAGCCTGCAAAAAGCGAGAGAATATCAGCATGTATAATGATGGGGATATACCGCAAAGAAGCGAGCCTGAAACAAAAACGATATAGCCTGCAATAAAGAGTTTTATCAATCCTACCCTGTCTCCTAATTTTCCGAAAAACGGAATGGCGCTGGTCAATATTAACAAATACACGATAACTATCCACGAAACGCCATCAATACCAACATTAAATGATTTGGAAATTGCGGGTAGTGATATATTCACAATATAGTTATCGAGCATAACCATGAAGGCTGAAAAGGCGATACTATATATTATCCAACGCTGTTTTGCGGGATCAATAACAATGACCTGATTAGAACCTGTATTTATCATAAGTAACTCCTATTCCGGAATGTGGATTTTTATATTGTCACTAAATCTCGTTTCTAAGCTACAGGTGCAAAGTTTATAGCCAAATTCAAAATTATATGGTCTGAAACAGTATCCCCTTTCAACGTTACCGGTCAAGTGAATTTGATTGGTTTTTATTTCTACCCCAAAAGAATCAGGGGATTTGAAAAATCCCGAACCGGTTGCTTTCAAATAACTTTCTTTTATTGTCCAGATAGTATAGAAATAATCAAGTTGTTTTGTTTTGTCTGCAAAACCAGTCATCCTATCAAATTCGTTTTCTGTAAAACAATCCTTTGCAATACTTAAGTCTATCGGCTGCACCATTTCTATATCTATCCCTACAGGTAATTCGGATACAGCACAAACTGACCAATCACCGGAATGTGATATATTAAAATTAATACCGGAAGAAGAGTTATAAAAAGGTTTTCCGTTTTCATCATGATCAATCAAAATTTCCGAAAAATTCAAATGAAGTTTTTCAGACAATACTATCCTTGCCAACCAATCTCCGGCAAGTGATCTAATTGCATCTTCAGCATGAAGGAATGAATTTATATGCTCCCTTCGCTCAGAATTTAAATAAGGATACATTCTGTCGAAGTAAAACATTTCATACATTCTGCCTGCGGGGGTAGCATATGTCTCCACCATGAGATTTTAATTGAATTATCCATGTCATACTATCACCATTTTTTCGCGAACCATTTTGCAATAGCCATAATTGTGAGCATGGGTGGAAGTCCTGGCGACTCTGGTAAAATGCTTGCATCACATACAAAAAGGTTCTCAATTTTTGTCTGCAAGTTTTTATCAACCACAACCCCAATAGCCGCAGATGCCCCGTTATGCCCGCCATATATACCTTCCCGCTTTTTAATTGTGTCGGACTTAGCTCCGGCAACCATTAAAAGGTCTCTTGCTGCCTCTCCTCCATTATCAAGACGTTTTCTGTCCTGTGCAGTGGCTGTTTTAGAGAAGGTACCGTCAGGAAAGATTCTTCCCTTTGCCTCATCTCTGATTTTGACTATTACGGCAAACAAATTATTGTTCATATAGGCATCTACATTGTCCTTAAGATAATATTTCAGTTTGCTTTTATCCTTTAAGGAACCTGTAGAATGCATAAATCCTTCTTTCTCCAAAAACTCCGTGTTAACAAGTTGCATTGGCGGTTCATGTGATAAATCAATATCGGGAGTAATGCCATAATAAAACTCGCAAATATCAATGAATAAATTTTGCCCGGCATTTTTAATGCCTGAGTTCTGCAGGATAACCGGGGATTTAATTCCGCCTGCTGCCAGGACGATAGAATTACCATAGTATTTAACAGTTCCGTTTGCAGAAATGCAATCTACCCCTTTGGCTTTGCCATTTTGTACGATTACTTTTTCGACTTTGGTGTTATAGACTACATCTGCCCCAAGAGATTCAGCTTCCCTGAGAAAACTCAGGGCCGTCCATTTTGCCCCGGACGGACACCCCAAACTGCAATTCCCGCATCTTGTACATTTTGTATGATCAATGAATTTGGGCATTTTTTGCATTCCAATCCCGGCTTTCTTACAGAGTTCAAGCAATCTGATTGAACCATCAGGGGAAAGAAGAGAATCATGAATCGGTGCCAGCCCGGTCTCTTTTTCAAGTTCCGTGTATTCTTTATCCAACACAATACCGAATTCAGCAAGTTGTTTTTCCAGGCTACGCACACCATTTGCATTAGCTAACACGGTCGCGCCTCCAGCGCCATAAGCAGTGAATATATCAGTTCCTTCTACCGATTTCTCAAGTACAAATGGCAGGGGAAAAACATTATTGCCCGATTCCACGACAAGGACTGTTTTGCCTTTTTTTGCAAGTTCTTTCGAGAGAGTTGCACCTCCAGCTCCCGATCCTACAATGATAAAATCATAGTTCATATTTCTCGTTTTTAATTGGTTAAAAATGCTATTTCCTTGAGATAATTTAAAATCAACCTGAAATAATCATCATATTTTTCCGGATAATGAATACCCGCTAAAAGCGTTTTTTCCATGACTTCCCTGGAATTCCAACGTGAAAAGGTCTTCCATTCCCTGGTCATGATATCTTTCCTTTCTTTCAAATAGAATTCCCTGATTGGATACATGGCATTTTTCTCATCTGCCATTGCAAGATGTTTTTCCTTCCAGATATTCACAGGAAGAAGCTCCATTTTAAACCCGTCGCTTTCAATAATATCAATATACTCCCGCCAGGTGATCTCATGGGGATTGTTCATGTTGTAGGTATTAACCCCGCGCGAGGTAGTCGCCAGTTCAATAATAGCATCGGCAAGGATATCAACCGGGGTCATTTCCATTGATCTCTTCCAATCAGGCGACGCTCCCATTTGAATACATCCTTTCATAAGAAGAAGAGCATGGTTCTTTTCAGGTGGACAGATTCCATGTTTTGTGTCGCCGGTGATGTTGCCGGGTCTGAAAATATTAATGTCAATGCCTTGAGCATTATTTAATATTTTCTCTGAAACCCACTTGGTCAATGTATAACCGTTCGTTGACAAGGGTGAATCTTCAGTATTAATCTCTACTGTATATCCATTTACATCCCGGATACTTGCCACACTCAAAGTAGAAATATAATTGAGGGTTTTCTTTTTACCTGTGGCCGCGATTTTAAGCAGATCAAAAGTCGATAAAACATTAGATTTTCGCATCGTATTATAATCATACATGTGATGGACCATGGCTCCCGAATGATATATGGAATCAATTTTATCATTCATCATTTTCAGGGTGGCATCATCCATTCCAAGATTTATTTCTGCTAAATTTCCCTTTACAAGTTTTACTCTTGGGTGATTTTTCAAGTACTCCTTTTTATACAAGTCAAGTGTTGCTTCATAACGCATCTGAACATCCTCAATATCCTTGCCTCTTATCAGGCAATAAATGTCAGCATTGGTTTTCTTAATCAACCCATCAAGAAGATAAACCCCCAAAAACCCGGTGACGCCGGTAAGGAGAATACAAGAAGGTTGTTGTTCTCGTTCTGATTTTGTATTCTCAACCTTGACAACCATTTCAGAATCCTTCAGCGCTAAACTCAGATTGTTTTCGGATTTGCCGGATGTTATTCCCGTGCCATCAATAAACGCTGCCAGATAAGCAATGGTGGGCTGTGCAAACATTTGTGATATATTCACATCCGTTCCAAGCTTCCTCTTGACACTTGAAAGCATTCTTACCGTGAGAATGGAATTGCCTCCAATTTCAAAGAAGTTATCGTTGACGCTTATTTTGTCAAGAGTTAGAAGTTCTTTCCATATATCAGCAAGTGTAACCTCCGTCAACGTAATAGGTGGGTTATATTCTCTTTTAGATGACATTATATCTTCTAATTTAGGGATTGGGAGTTTACTTCTGTCAACTTTAAAATTGCTATTTAGTTTGAATGATTCCATCTTGATGAAAGCCGTTGGAATCATGAATGCCGGGAGTTGACGGCCAAGGAACGTCTTCATATCTTCCCGGGCAACCGCGTTATCCCTGGGAACCCAGTAGGCTATAAGCTGTTGATTCCACGGTATTACAACGCATTGTTTTACATCCTCATGCCTTAGAAGCACAGTCTCAATTTCCTCGGGTTCAATTCTGAAGCCGCGAATCTTTACCTGAAAGTCTGTTCGTCCGAGGAACTCGATATTGCCATCCGGTAGCCATCTCACCAAGTCGCCTGTCTTGTAAAGGCGGGTATTTCTATGCATCTCTTTATCACCTTTCGACACAAACGGATTTTCAATAAACCGTTCTTTGGTAAGTTCAGCCCTGTTAAGATAACCTATTGCAAGAGAGTCACCGCCAATATACAGTTCTCCCGGAACGCCCACTGGCAGGGGGTTTAGTTTCGTATCCAGGATGTAGGCAGAATAGTTGTGGAGTGGCTTTCCAATTGGGATAATATCGCTCTCCTTGTACTGATCTGTAATCATACAGTACGCGCTGAAAGTAGTGCATTCTGTTGGTCCATAACCGTTGACGAGCATGAGCGATGGCGGTTTCACCTCAAGTAATTTTTTAACGCTGCTTACATTACATGCTTCACCGCCAAACAACACGGATTTGAGTGGAAATAGCAGCTCTGCGTCGCAATCAACAATCGCATTAAACAGGGAAGTTGTAAACCAGGCAGATGTGATTTTATTATCAGAAATTTCCTTTTTCAACAGGGTGAAATCCTCAACCTTGTGAGAGTCAATAATCACGAGAGTTGCACCTGTCAGTAACGTTCCCCAGAATTCAAAAATAGAAGCGTCGAAGGCGAAGTTGGCGCTTTGTGCAATAATATCATTTTCAGAAATTATATCCGCCTTGACCGATTCAACAAAGTTATTTACAGCGATATGAGGTATTGTCACTCCTTTCGGGTTTCCGGTGGAACCTGAAGTGTATATAATGTATGCTATATCCCCGGAGTTGTTAATATTATCCGGGTTCTCGTCACGTATATTAGCGTTATCCTCTACATCCTCGTCAAGAGACACAACGATTCTTCCCTGTTCAGGCAGAAAGGGTAATTGTTTAACAATGTTGTTTTCTGAAAAGATGATCTTGATATCAGAATCCTCCATGATAAATTTCAGCCGATTTTCAGGAAAATGAGGAAGGAGTGGAACATAATGCCCCCCGGATTTCAGAATTCCCAATATTCCGACTAACATACCGGGTCCGCGTTCCAAACACACGCCAACTGGCTTATTATATAGAGATTCGCCAGCAAAATGATTCCTGTACATGGTCGTTATTTTGTCAGCAAACCTGTTGACTTTTAAATTTAACTCCCGATAAGAAAGTTCTTTCCCGTTATGAATAATGGCGATCTTATCGGGCCGTTTCTTAACCTGCTCCTCGAAAAGTTCTTTTATGGTTTTATTCCTGTTATAATGAATAGCATTGTCATTAAAATCGCGTAAAACCTTCTGTTTCTCTTTTTGATCAAGCAAATCAATATCCTGAACCTTTTTTTCAGGGAACTTGATGACTTCTTCAAGGAGAACCATGTAATGATCAAACATTCCTTGTATAGTTTCTCTCTCGAAAATATCGCTGTTGTATTCCCAAACAATGGTAATATCTTCCGTTTCCAAGTGAGCTGATTCGGTGGCTACATGTTGTTCGGCTCTTGGAATGCAAATGACATTCATATCCAATTTGGAAGTGGCATTGTGTTTTTCGAACAATTCGCCATGAAGTCCTCCAAAATCGAGAAGAGGAACATCGCTGTCGTGAAACGCGAATAATACCTGGAACAAGGGGTTTCGCCCGGGAGTGACGCCTGCTTTCAGCCTCTCAACGATATGCATGAAAGGGATATCATAATGAGCGGCATCGTAAATCATGCTCGCCTTTGTTGTATTTATAAGATCCTGAAAGGTTGGATTATTTGACAGATCGGAATAAAGAAGAACGGTATTCACGAACATCCCCATCAGCCCCTCTGTTTCCTTTAAATTGCGGTTGGCAACCCCGGTGCCGATGAGAAACTGTGACTGCCGGCTGTATTTTGAGATCAAAATGGAAAAGGCGGAGTACATTGTATTAAAAAGAGTTACCTTGTTATTCCTGCTGAATTCGCGCAGCGAATGATACAGGCTTCTTTTTAAATCAAGCCTTATGGCGCTACCGTTAAAACTCTGTACAAATGGACGCGGATGGTCGGCCGGCAGGTTCAAGACGGTAGGGTAATCCTTTATTTTATTAATCCAGTAACTTATTTTTTCCTCAAGACGGTCGCCCGAAAGATTGTTGCGTTGCCAAATTGTGTAATCTGCATATTGTATTGGCAGTTCCGGGAGAGGCGAGGGCTTGCCTTCAAGGCACGCGCAATAAAACGCTTTCATTTCTCGCAGGAAAATACCGGCTTCCCATCCATCATGAAGAAAATGATGCTCCATGTGAAGGAAAATATGTTCTTCCTCACTGATTTTAAACAAGCTCCACGAAATAAGCGGAAGTTTGCTAAAGTCGAAGGAGTGGGATAGCACTTTTTCTATCAGTTTTTCAGCTTCTCCGGCTTTTTTATCTTCAGGAAGAACGGTCAGGTCGGCTTCATTAAGTTTCACCTTCCAGGGGGCATGAACAATCTGAACCGGGCCCCGAGTGCCTTCATGAAAAGTTGTTCTCAATATCTCATGGCGGATAACCATTTCATTGAGAAACTTCACCAGGATTTTTTTATCGAGCTTACCTTTCAGCGTCAGTGTAAACTGAAAATTATAAGCCCTGTTGTTGGGAACAAGTTTGCTTAAAAACCATATTTGTTCCTGCTGAAATGAAAGTGGAATGTTTTTCCTGTTGTGAACCCGTGAAATTGAAATAAGTTCCGCTTTTTCATTCACGGTTATCTCCGAGATAAATTTCGCGAGGCTTTTGATATTCCGATGCTCAAAAATATCTTTGAGTTCAATCTTCTTGGAAAATTTCTTTCTTATCTCGGAGGCTATCTTCGCGGCCATCAGGGAATGAACTCCCATGTCGAAGATATCGCTGTCAACGCTGATTTTCTCGAGGTTCATGATAACGCGAAGGATTTCTGAAATCATCACTTCGTGGGGAGTTTCAGGAGCCACGTATTCCAGCGGGGATTGATCCCTGGAGCATAAAAGGCCTGTTGTAGGCGGCGGTAATAACTTGCGCTCAATTTTGTTGTTAGGCGACAAAGGCATTTCAGCAAGTTCCATGAATACCGTCGGAATCATAAAATAGGGCAAAAACTCTGCCAGATGAGCTTTCAAGTCAGTGATAGCCGGCGATGTTTCGGGCATTGGCACGTAATAAGCAGCCAGACGATTTTCATTGCCCTCCTCATAGGGAACCACGACACATTCTTTTATTTCTCCATGCGACAAAAGAACGGTTTCAATTTCGCCCGGTTCAACGCGGAATCCTCTAATTTTCACCTGAAAGTCCACCCGGCCAAGAAAGTCAATTGAACCATTTTTGAGCCACCGTACGCGGTCGCCCGACTTGTAAAGCCTGAGATTATTTCCCCCGGCTTTTTCTTCAGGGGTATTAAAGGGGTTTATAATAAACCGTTCGGCTGTAAGTTCAGGACGATTCAAATATCCCCTGCTCACGCCTATCCCACCGATATGAAGTTCACCGGGGACCCCTATTGGCACTGGATTCAAAAAATTGTCGAGAACATAAACTTTCATGTTGTCGTTCGGCGGGCCAATTTCAGTGCTTAAACTCTTTTCGTTATAGGTACAACCATTTGAAATAACCGTACCCTCGGTGGGCCCGTAAACATTGAATAAGGATTTTCCTTTACTCCAGAAATTTAATGTTTCCCTGTCGCAAATCTCGCCCCCTTCGTATATGTATTTAAGTGAAGGGACATCTTCTTTCGGCATGGCACATAGCACGGCGGGAGTCAAGAATATACTGTTGATAGCCTGTTCCTTAAGAAAAGCTAACAAAGCTTCCGGATCCATTCTCAGCTCATAATGGGTAATGTAGAGTGTGGCCCCGAATAACAATGCAGGAAATATATCTCCCACGGACATGTCAAAGTTTATCGAGGAAAATTGAAGAACGCGGTTTCCCGGTTTGATATCTCGCATTTTTTTATCAAAGAAAGCATAGTTGATCACGTTCCGGTGTTCGATCATGGCGCCTTTGGGTCGGCCTGTGGAGCCTGAAGTATAGATGATATAAGCCAGGTTACGTGAATTGTTGATGGGCTCGGGATTCTTCTCTGAATATTTCGAGATGACCCCCCAGCCCCCGTCAAGAGAAATTACGCCATAGTCTGTTTGATTTAAAAAAAGAAGTTTATCAAGGTTGACCATTTCTGTTACAACCAAAGGTGCAAGGGCGTCATCCATCATGAACCGGAGGCGATCGGCGGGATAGTCCGGATCAATAGGCATGTATGCGCAGCCTGACTTGAGAATACCCAGAATTGCCACGATCATCCCAACGCCCCTGTCCATACAGATTCCAATAGGGGTATCCGGAAGTATATCCTGTTTATATAATGTCCGGTAGAAGCCTCTGATGGAATGACCCAGGCGATTCGCCTTTTCGTTCAATTCCCTGTAGGTAATGCTTTCATTCTTGTAAACCACGGCAATGTTATCGGGGGTTCTGAGAACCTGCTCTTCAAAAAGCTGGTGAAGCGTAACATCCTCGCGAAAACTCACATCCGTTTTATTGAAATCAAATAGTATTCGTTGACTTTCATCTCTCGTGATGATGGGAAAAGACCAAAGGCTTGCTTCCGGTTCTGCCATGACTCCTTCCAGTAACGAGATAAAATGATCGCCCATTTGCTTTACATAGAACTCCTCCAGCCTGTCATTAAACAGAATTCCTAGAGATTCCGGATTCTCCGGTTCAAATTCAAACTGAATATTAAATGGCTTAAGATCGTGAGAGGAAAAAGAGCGATTCTTAACCTCCCTGATGGCCACGATGCCACCGTTTACATTTGTTTTGAACCCGTTGGAGAATGAGTCAATCAACTGATTAAAGCTCTCCAGGGGATATTTCTTACCTTCCTCCATTTGTAAGGCAATCATGGTAATCAAACCTGCGATGTTGGTTTCTTTGGTCAGTGTCACTTTTAGCGGTATTCCACATCCCGTTAACAGCGCGATAATTTCATCCTGATCGGCATAACGGGAAAGCAGCGCAACCCATATTGCCGTGTAAAGTGTTGAAATATCATATTTTCCGGAGGAGATGAATTGCTTCAGGCTATTTTGCTGCCCGGCATTCAATTTGAATTGAATGGAGATGTTTCGTGTACCTTCGCCCTCACCCGAAAAATAAAATGGGATATGCAAAGTCGAACCTTGCAGCGAGTTTTTCCAATATTCTAGGTTTTCCATGGCTGATTTTTGCGTATGATTAATTAAAACATCCCGAGCGCTTCATCCTCACCGGGATAGATCTCAAAAATTTTATTAAACCCGGATATCGCGAAGATTTCCTGGATATTCTCACCCAATTCGCACAGAACAAACTTTCCATTGGCCGGCGCGATTCTTTTCAAGGCAAGTAAAAGGGTTCTCAACCCGGAACTGCTGATATAATCCATCTGCGAGCAATTGACAAGGATCCTGATGATCTGATTATCTATCAGTTCCATAAGCCGTTTTTCAAAAACAGCGCTGCTGATCGTGTCCAACCTGCCCTCTATGCCGATGATCATGCATTTTTCGGTTTTTTTCTCTGTTATTTCCATATGATATAGGGTTTTAGAATTAAAAGTTTCGGGTTAAAAGCAGGATGTTCCTTCCATCTAAGCGCTTGTACTCTATATGACTGACCATTTTCCTTACCAGGTGAATGCCTAATCCTCCGATTTCTCGCTCCTCAAGAGATTTAACGAGATTATCACCGGTCGGATTTTCCAGTGGATTGAAGGCTTTGCCGTCGTCCGATAAGGTTATCAGGACACAGCCCGTTTCCGGATGCTCAAACAGAATTTCGATTTCATGTTTTTCCTGGTCATCATAGGCATAGAATACAATATTTGTGAAAAGTTCTTCAACCGCCAGGTTTAATTCCATAATATAATTTGCCGGTATTCCCCAGTCTTTTCCCAGTTGATCCATTGCAACAGCAAGCCTTTCCAATTCGTCCAAACGGTTCAATAACTGAATTTGCATAGTTTCATGCGTTTTATTCACCAACTCTTTTCATCCTTTATTTTTAACAACAAGGAGTGTAATATCATCAGCCTGTTCAACTCCTGCCATCCATTCCTGTAAATCCTGTTTCAACAGTTTAATGAGACAGGCAGGTGAAAGGCTGTGGTTGTTCCTGATAAATTCAACCATCCTCTCTTCACTATAAAAGGCGTCGTCCTTACGTATTGCTTCGGTTACCCCGTCCGTATAGAGAAACAGGAGATCACCTTCACTAAACCGGACAGTACCTGAGGAATATTCAACATTATCAAATATTCCCAGTGGAATGCCATGGATATCCTGTAAACACGCGGTATCGCCTGACGGATGGATCAGCAAAGGCGGATTGTGCCCGGCATTGCAATAGGTCATTGTTCCTGAACGCAAATCAATGATCCCGACAATCAGGGTGACAAACATCTGGTTTGGATTTTCCTTACAAATCTCCCTGTTTATCTCCTCGACTGTTTGTTGTATCGGAGTTCCAATCGAAACTCTTGAGCGGAAATAAGTTCTCGTGGTAGCCATGAACAAAGAGGCAGGCACCCCCTTTCCGGAAACATCACCAATGCCTATAAAAAGATGGTCTTCGTCCAGGAAATAGAAATCGTACAAGTCACCTCCTACTGCCTTCGCGGGTTCCAGGGATGCATAAAGTTCTAAATCCTCCCGGTCGGGGAAATTTTTGGGAAGCATACCCATCTGAATAATATGGGCAATGCTCAGTTCGCTTTCAATCTTTTCTTTTTCTATAGTCGTCGTCCTGAGGTCATTGATATAATGTATCAGATCTTCTTTCATCTCCGAGAAGGCATTGGAAAGCTGGGCAATCTCATCGCGGGAACGGTATACGGGAATGGGTGTATTAAAGTCGCCCAGCCCGATGCGCCGGGTCGCGTCAACCAATTTGCTGATCGGCTTTGTAAATTTCCGGGTTATCATCACCGACAGAATGATCATGACAAAAAGACTCAGGCTGAAAATGATGGCAAGCTTTTTGAAAAATGCATTCAAACCGGAATACAATTCCTTTGTCGGAAAGGTGAGTGCAAAAATCCATCCGGTGCGGGGAACAGGTGCAAAATAGATTCGGGAAGTCACTTGCTTTTGTTCAAAATTACCGATCTCTGCAAACATCCGCTCCCCTTTCAACATTTTATCTATGGTTTTTAATCCCTGTGGATCGCCATGCTTTTTATAAATGGAGCGAACATCTGAGTTTATATATTCCTCCTGAGGATAGGTGATGAATTTTCCGCCCTGAGAAACCAGAAAACTGAAACCCGTCTGGTACACCTTTGCCGACTTCAATATCTGTTTGAATGTATGGAGGGAGATATCAATTGTAATAACCCCTGCAAATGTTCGCTTTCCTTTAATTTCCCTGTAAAAGGGTGCAGAATAGGTACACATCAACGTGTCACCGCCACCTTTGTCATAATACGGCTCAGACCAGACGGGTTTCCCAAGCATTTTGGGAATACGGTACCACTCCCTCGAAAAATAATCGTAGTCAGGCATGGAAAGGTCTTTTTGCAGGATACCGTTCCTGTTTTCGTAAAAGTACTGACAGTAACGAAAATGCTGCAGATCATGCATAAAAGGTTCAAAAGCCAGGGCAGTCCCAAAAGCCACCGGGTCTTCCCTGACAAAATCTTTTGCTATTTCCATGATATTTTGGTAATCAGGTTTTCCCGACCCCAATGCGGAAGCCAGCGCATCGGGCACTTGTTCAATCGGCCTGATCACATTGGTAATCCTGGATATGGTGAGATCAGTAATATTTGAGGCTCGTTGCATCGCATCATTATCCAGGATATTCATGGTAAATTCAAGGGTATAGAAAAAAGCAACGGAGAAAATAAAAAGTATGGCCGAAAGGAAAAACAGGCTGTACCGTAAGGTAAGTCCTCCTCTCCGGAATCCAATGGTGTATGTACTGCTTTTGTTCAAATTGCTTGGTTTGATTTCCTGCTGTTATTCATAAAACGGGATAAAATCGTACATTTTTGCGATCAGCATTTTTTAATTCAAACTGTTTGCATGATGGAAATTATTATTTCTTGCCTTGCAGCACTCCGTATTTTTCACCCATAAGTATATGTTGATAAGATTGGCCGCTACCCCCTCCTGCAGGTTCCAGTACAAATCCGGCTTTCTGTTGAAATATCATTACAATATCTGAGCCTCCAAACAGGAAGCATCCCATCATATCCCCTTTCTTTACGATGGTGCCGACGTGAATATTATCTTCAAATTTTACCGAACATATCTGCGACATGCCTATGGGAAGTATGGCCACCAAACCGAAATCCTGCGTATCAATAATGACACAGCCCCGTGTTTCAATAGCTTGCCAACTGGGAACTGTACAATCTAACAGATATCTCGGAATTGACGGATCCCAGGTGATAATACCACCAACTGCATCTTGTTCAGCAATGTTCCTGATTTCCTTTACAACACCACTTACCGGAAAATGGAATCGATGGTAATCCTGAATATCCAGAAAAGTATGGGTCATTATTCCATTGGCAAATTCATTTTTATATTGGCTGTCGTCTCCGATTAATGTTACAATTGATGTTAATGTTCCGGATTTAATGGCTACTTTTTTATTCAGAGCAATGTTTGAATTGGCATCTATTGCCCATACACCCTGCGGTATGGCATCTGCCGGTGAAACAACAATTGTGCTGTCGCCAGGAGAAGTAATCGGGCGTTTATCCGGCGACTTAAGATATCTGGTAAAAAACTGATTAAACGTTTTCCAGTTCGAAGGATCTTCATACCAACCGTTCGATAAACCAAATTTATTATCAGTAAGCGCCAATTGATAATATGCATCTTTCCACGACCCCGGGGTGTCCAGATACAGGCCCCATGCTTTAATGAAACTTACCAGCCAATCATTGTATGGGGCAACATATTGAAGAGAGTTATGATACAATCCTTGACCTTCAAGTTCTGCAAGCGGCTGGTCATTTATGAAATAGAAATAGTCCAGGCTCTGATCTATTTTATCATACAGTGAAGTGTAGGGCGTATTTGGAAGAATACTCCATGGCATACAGGTTTCTGCCCATGTAACAAATTGATAATATTCATCCAGCGTTTGGGCCGGATTTGTATTTTTATCCGGATTGACAATTTTAGCCTGGGCAATGGATTTGAGTAACAGTGATTTTATATTCGGATTGCTTTCCACCATGTTAATCAACTCTTTCGTTTTAGCTCCGTAATTTGGTGTACTGGATGAGTCATCGCGTTTACAAGATAACTGAATCGTTGAAACGACTAAGAAGCTTATAACAACTAAAAGTTTTAACTTTTTCATCTTTTTTATTGATTTTGGTTCATTTTATACACTATCCTGTTCCTTTCGTTTTCATTTGGCCAAAAAAACAATGGTGTTTTACTTTTGAATCGTGAATGAATCGATGAGGCTGTATGCCCCGGTATACCCCCCGTAACTTTTAACCGTAACGGCACCGCCGTTGATATCAATGACGGTGAAGTAATAGGTCTGGGGGTCATTGTGTATGTTCCATAAGGTCCTGAGGTTCTCATCGACGATTTCGGTTGAAGGGCCTGCGCCGCAGGTGCCGTTGAGAAGTTGTACGACATTGTTCTGCCATGCGGGAGTTGGCGGTGTGGTGGGTGGATTCGCAGGGATGCTACCGTCAATGGTTTTGCGGGAAAAGAGATGCGAATGACCGCAGGCGTAGATGTCGAACTTGTTGGCATCCAGGAAAGACCAGAGCAAAGTCAGGGATGTGTCTGCAGCCGAGGACTCGGTCGAGTCGTCGGAGATATAGTAATAGGGAGTATGAATGAAAAGGAATTTGTGTTGTGCTTTGGTCTGGGCCACCTGTGCTTTTAACCACGACATCTGGACGTCGTCAATGTGGCCCCCCAGCCCCATGTGCACCGTGTCCTTTGTCACAAAATAGGGGTCCAGCACCGCGAAAAAGGAGTTGCCGCCCTGAGAAGTAAAGGTGTAGGCCAGATGGTCATAACCGGCCGGCCCGTTGGAGGGGTTCTCAGAAAACACTTTCTGGTACTCCTGCTGGTTGACGAGAAGGTAACCATATGAAGCGTGCTGGTGATACAGCTCATGGTTGCCGATGGCCGTGTACAATGGTATTCCGTTTTTAGTCAGGGTGTCGAACAGGTTTTTCCAAGCCACGAAGGTGTAGGATGGATGGATATAACCCCTGTATGATTGGTCGCCGCCGAAAAACACAAAGGCGGGTTTGGGCGACAACGCGGCAATCTGGGCGATGATGGCATTCAACGCCTCGGTGTTCACCGGATGTTCAAGGGTGTCGCCCCTGCTGTCGGCAAGCCAGACGAAACGAAGCGTTTCATCGGTCACACCTAGTCCACCCTTTTGCTCAGAACTGCTTTTTTTACAGCCGCTTTGCATTGCTGCAACAACGATAAACAACGTAATGGTAAGGATGGTAAATCGATTTTTCACGATCCGGAATGTGATTTTTACAGCATTATTCATGGCTTTTCTCCTTTTTTTATGAAACATTTTTTTAGTCAGAATCTCAGATTTACACTCAACCAGTTTGTTTATTTCAACCACCATAGGGGTCAACTCACCTGGTCACAATAACCTTTCTTACAAATTTCTCTTTCCCGTCTTCAAAAAACAGGTAATAAACACCGGCCGGAAGATTTCCAACTTGAAGGGATAATTGCTGGCTTCCAGGACAAATATTTTTCTCTGAAAATATTTTTAACGTCTCCCCCGTGTTCGAAAAAAGTGTTGTTTTCAACCTGCTATAATTTTTTGAATGTATTTCAACAGTGGCTACAGCCTGTGCCGGGTTCGGGAAAACATTGCCTATCTGAAGGGATTGATATCCGGTTGTTTCTTCAATTCCTGCCGAAGGATTAAAGTAAGCGCTGTAAACACCATTTCCATGCGTACCGATGGCAATAAAACCGTCTGTCGGGCGGGTATCGATCATATCAATAATCACATTGCCGATGGAAGAAGCGCCCTCCTTTGTCCAAACCGTTGAGTCGCCCTTCAGCTCTGTCGTGGAAAACAAGCCGCAGGAGGTTCCCGCGAAAATGATCTTTTTACCCAGGTAAAACAGCTTCTTGGTGCAGCGGATTGACGGGCCATTTCCTGAACCATCCGGGTATTCCTCAAGATTACCTCCCACAGCAGTCCATGTGGAGCCTCCGTCGGTCGAATGGAAAAGACTCTGCACTCCGTAGTTTGAAAAGGTCACCATAACATGATCGGCATTATCAGGGTCAATATCGATACAGGCAACAAAAGCATTTGAAGGGAAGTTACTTCCTGTGATCTCAACAGGAACCGGATTTCCCGTATTGGCGTTATCCAGCCGGTATACTCTTCCCAGATTGGTTCCATAATAAATCCGGTTTGCGGGAACCTTTGAAACAGTGATGAAACTGATTTCAGACGCAGTGCCCACATTCACATTGCTCAGGTGGCTCCATCCCGAATTCCGAAGGCTGCTATCGTACGCTGCAGCCTTCAGGTTGTCCTTGCGCCAGATACTTGTGATCGTTGGCAGGTAAAATGTTTCATACATATTCGGATCCAGGGCAAAATTCTGATAGAAGGGAAAAAGAGCATTGCTTCCCATCACAGGGTCGTAATATTTAAGAAGGGTGTCAGGAAGCTGTGGGAAAATATCTTTAGTATGCATGTTGTTCTCAAAACGCGAGGTCCAGATATTTCCGCTATAGGCTGAGATAGCGCAATATTCCCAGTTGGGTGCCACACAGGTTGCGAACCCGTCATAGCAAATATCGATATTGAACCAGAATTCCGTGGGATCGTCAGTAACGGTGTAATACCAGTTATTATCCTGCAACCCGCCAAGGACCCAGTCGTCACCTGAAGAGCCATGATCAATGGCAATGCTGTAAAACTGGGTAGTTGTCAGCTTGTTATTCATCCTTTCCCATGACATGTGGCTGCTGTCGGCCATACAGTTGGTGGTCATGTATATACCACCGTCATTTGCCATAAACATGACGTTCGGATCAGTGGGCAGGAAGGTTATTCCGTGCTGGTCAGGATGTAGTTGATGGATAGAGTCCATATCATAGGGATAACCACCCACGTAAGTAGTCATCAAGGTGTCGGCAAAACCATTATCCGAACGGTACATGTTCATTCCACCCATGAACACCACATTTTCATTATCGGGTTTTACACCCATGGTGAAACAGTATCCGCCGTATACTACCAGCGAATAGGGAAAATCATTGATATTTCCGTCACCGCCGCCATGCATCCCATGAGTGCGGTTTTCCCATACAGCAGAATCGGCAACAGAATTCCATGTCATTTTCCAAAAGGTATTCACCGTATTGGTATATCCGTTAAAGGGATTCAGATCGGGAGATTGCGATTCGGTAAACACATACATGACCTTCCCATTGGACGGTGCAAGCACCAGCTTTGTAACCCGATTATCCGCAGGGAATCCGGCAGGTGTGATTTTGGTCCAGTTAAATCCATCGGTCGATCTCCAGATCCCGGCTTTACCAGGAGGTTCAACCGAAAGGCAAAAGCTGCTCAGACCGGCATACAATACGCCGTCGGATGTGATGGCAAGGTCGGTGGCGAAGGACTTGTTCTCAAGGTCGCCCAATGCTACCTGCCAACTGATGCCGCCATTTTCGGAGCGCATGATGGCTCCGTAACAGGCTGCATAAACGATGTCTTTATCCATTCTTACGGGGTCGGTAACGATCCGCCATACACCCTGGAAAATCTCATTCAGGCCTGAGGGTGAAGCTCCCTGGGTAGCCACAAGCGGCTTCCAGGTTGCCCCGTTGTCGGTCGATTTATAAATTCCATTGCCAATTCCAATCGTTCTTGCATTGGTTGAGATGTTCCTGTCGGTAGTACTGAGCAACTCACCTGTGCCGTAGTACCAGATGTTATGCTTTCCTGGCCTCTTGTCCTGTACAAGGCAGGTGGCACTCTGTTCCGCATCGGGAGAAGTTGATTTGTGCCAGGTCTGACCCCGGTCGGTTGATTCCCACATACCTCCCGATGCGCTGCCCGCTAAAAGGTGGTTCTGATCATCCACATCAACGGTAATGCAAAGCATACGGCCACCTATATTGGTAGGGCCTCTCCATTTCCATGTCTGGCCAGCATCTTCGGCATACTTAGGCAATTTGGAAGTAAATGCGAGCTCCCTTGAGCGAATCCCGGGTGGGATAGTGCCTGTTGCCGGATTCTTCAGTTTCATGAATTGGTAATCGGCTTGCATGGCCAAAAGACCATTTTTTGACATGCCCCGGTTTTCCCTGAGGGAACCCTGGCCTTTTTTAGGTCTGACCCCGCTGAAGGGATTCTGAATAATCACGCAACAAATTGCGATAGCAATGGTTCCAGCAAGAATCAATATAAGAGATTTTTTTTTCATGATGCTGATGTTACGGAGACTTAATTTTAACAGGAAGTTATAAATACAATGAAACAGATTTCATTTGTCAATACTTTCTTCTGAAACCAGCACAGGGACATAACCTGGGTTCGGGTTCCCGCTCCCGCTCTCGAGATTGTACTGAAATAATGAAACTATATCAAGATCCGATCCAGTCCACTCTGCGGGTTTGATAACAAGAAATGTCCTTACCGGTTTGGATGATAAGTCCGCATTAACCCAGGAGCCAGTGTTTGCATAGATTCCTGTATAGCTTTTTCCCGCGGGATAAACCTTCATCATGGGATTATGCGTATGTCCGAAGGCAACTATTTTATATTTTTTGGGCGCCTGGGACTGCATATATTCATAGGAGGCCGTAAAAGAGAGATCATCGTTGCCGTCCAGTATGGCCATCAAGACCGGCATGGTAACCGGTACAGCATTCCTGATTTGGGTGGATGACCAGGCATTTTCAATATTTCCGGTGAACATGTCTCTCGCTCCGTTAAAGCTGAACGGAAGTGAATAATGGTCGATCCCACCCATCCGGATGTTTGTCGAGTCTGCTGCAACTGTTAGCGAGTACTTGATCCTAAGATATTCATAGGCCGCAGTCCAGGCAGCCAGGAATTCGACATCACCATTTTCGGACTTCGTGTTTTTTAGTATATGTTTCCCTGTTTCCATCAGTCCTTGCGCATCCAGTCTGGAAATAAAGTATCCTGGAGGAAGAGTATGACCCGGAGCAGTCAGTGGCTGCGGACAATTGAAGAAATCGTATCGGTGACCGTGCTCCATGACAATTTCACTCATAGGTGAATAATGGCCGAGCCCGGTGGAATCTCCCTGCCAGATAACCCCCGGGATGATTTCCTGAATGATCTCCTGAGTCAGCAGCATATCATGGTTTCCCGGAATATAAATAAGCTGAGTATTTCCACCTGAGGCTATCGACTTCAACTTATTGACAATGCCGATGTTTAAAGGAGCGTTGGCGACGGACAGAAAATAATCCCTGGAATTATGAATCCCGGTCAGTGTGTCGAAGGGAGAAAGACGATACGGAATCACCCATTCGTCGAACAGATCACCAAGAATAACCAGCTGCTTCACCTGGGGGCTGGTCTGCACAAATCCGAGCAGACTTTCAAGCGCTGCTGAATTTTTAGTGAACCAGCAATACCCAAGGGCAGCTGACCTTTGATCGCCCAAGTGGATATCGCTGATACATACAATGGAGTTTCGCGTAGTGGAGTCGTTATCGACACCCAACTGTATTGCGGTGGTTCTTAGTTCAATGGTTTCATCAGACGGAAGTTTTAAGCCGGTGGTAGATATCAACCCCTTTTTAACAGTGATCAGGTACTTCCATCCCGCATGCAACTGAAAATCCTGATTAAATGCCAGGATCACCTTTCTACCGGAGAAAATTATTTTATATATTGTTTCGAGGGGACCACCTTTGTGTGAAAAGGAGATATTGCCGGGGATGGTGGTTGAATCGATTGGCTGGCTGAAATCCAATTCAATGGACCGTTCCTGGTATTTCAGTGAATAATATGACTGGTTGTGGAATGCCGATCGCGACAAAGTAACAGTCAGGTAAACTGGTTCAACAGTTGGCCCACTTTTTTTACAGGATTGCTGGATGAGGAGTTGGCTGACAAGAACCAATGCTAGTATAAAGCCAAAAATGCGCGGGGATTTCATCCTGTTATTGTTTGATAAAGGAGACTTTGGATAAAGAGCAACTGTAGGTGTGGACATTTTTCCAGGTTGTTCCGCCATCCGAAGTTTTCAGGATAGATCCCTTTTTCGGCCATCCTGACAACTCTCCTACCGTTAATGCGAGCTTACCGTTAAAGGAGTCAATGCCGACATTGAATTCACCATTTTTAATTGCCGGCTGTGAAACCCAGGAAGATCCTCCGTTGGTTGTCAAGAATACTTCGCTCAAATCAAAAGCGCCCCACCAAGTCCCTGAATTGAGCATAATCATGTGATTGATATCAGCACCTGTAACACCCCCGGTATGAAGCACTGAATCATTCTTCCATGTTCCTCCTCCATCGGTGCTGACCATGTAATGAGCCTTCCCTCCATACACTACGATTGTATTTCCGCAAGAGGTAACACCGATCCATTCGTTTCTGTTGTAATCATCTGCCGGGGAAACAGAATCCCAGGTAATACCGCCATCCAGCGTATATCCGATAAAACCTTTATATTTATTATTGTTGCCAACCCCTCCCGCAACATATACTTTTTGCGGGTTGACAGCCCATACCCCCTGCATTAGGCCATTGTGAAAGGTGTTTGTATCAAATACCGTCCAGGAGTTCCCATTATCCGTTGAATTGAAAACTGCACCACCTGAACCGCTGATCCAGATATTGGTTTTATTTACGATGGAAATGGATGAGAGCCTTGGAACTGTTTTATATGTAGGTGTCGGCACCTGAGCCCAGGTTTTACCACCATTCAGCGTTTTCAGAATGACATTTTCCGAGCACACTGCCCACACAGTATTTTCATCTACTGCCCAGATATCCCAAACATCGATATCTTTCAATAGGGAACTCCCTTGTCCTTGTCTTACCCAGGTTTCCCCGCTGTCGGCAGAAAAAAGGATCATACCATAACCGGTGCTGTCCCTCTCTCCTGCAACCCATGCATAGGGCTTCTTTGTGACAGTTTGTGGATCATCATTTTTTTTGCTGCAACTTACGGTCATGACAAGCATAATCATCATTACCGATAATAAAAATCCAGGTCCTTTCATATTGACTTTCAGTTGGTTTATACTAATCACGCATGTTCTACTTTTGAATCGTGAATGTATCGATAAGACTGTAAGCCCCCGTATCCCCCCCATAACTTTTTACCGTTACATTGCCTCCGTTGATATCAATGACGCTGAAGTAATAGGTTTTGGCGTCATTGTGCACGTTCCAGGCGATTTTGACGGCCGGGTCGATTGTGCCGCCTCCGCCGCCGGCTCCGCAGGTGCCATTGAGAAGCTGAACGACATTGTTCTTCCATGCGGGGGTCAGCGGGGTAGTCTGGGGATTCGGCAGGACACTGCTGTCAATAGTCCTGCGGGCAAAAAGATGGGAATGTCCGCAGGCATAGAAGTCGAACTTGTTGGAGTCAAGGAAAGCCCAGAGCCTGGTAAAGGATTGGCTTACAGTGGATGGTTCGGTCGTGTCGTTGTCGACATAATAATAGGGTGTATGAATGAAAAGAAATTTATGGGTTGCCTTGGTTTGAGCTACCTGTGCTCTTAACCATGACATTTGGGGTCCTTCGATGTCGCCCCCCAAGCCCGCGGGCTTTATACTGCTGGTCAGGTAGTAGGGATCCAATACTGCGAAAAAGGAGCTGCCTCCGGGCGAGGCGAAGGAATAGGCCAGGTGCTCGTACCCGGCCGGCCCGTTGGAAGGGTTCTCCGAAAAAACAGTTTGGAACATCTGCTGGTTTCCGAGTATGAATCCGGAATCAGAATGCTGGTAATACAGCTCATGATTGCCCACCGCTGTGTACAAGGGTATTCCCTGGCTAGTGACTGGTGAGAACAGGTCTTTCCATGCCTGGAACGTGTAAGAGGGGTGGATGAAGCCCCTGTAAGACATGTCGCCACCGAATACCACAAAGGACGGCTTTGGGGACAGAGTAGCAATCTGACTGATGATGGCATTCAGCACCGGGGTGTTTACTGGGTTGTCAAGCTTATCACCGCGGCTGTCGGCAAGCCAGACGAAACGAAGTGTTTCACTCGTTGCAGGCGGTTGCTCCGACTTGCTTTTGCTGCAACCACTCAGCATTGCGACAGCAACAATCAGCAATGTCATAGCGACGAGGTTGAAATTGATTTTCACGATTGGGAATGTGATCTTTGATATAACTTTCATAGTTTTTCTCCTTTCTTAATTTATTTGTTTCATTTTCATTATTCCTAATCCACAACAAGCGTCCTGTAAAGGATTCCATTGTATGAATGGATCCTGACAAAATAGATTCCCTTCTCCCAATACGAGAGATCAAGTGCGATTTTATTCCCGCTCTCACAAGTTTTTATGATCATTCGTTCCCCATACAAGCTAAAAACCTCAATACCGGCTGGATTCAACCAATGATCCGAAAGAATTGTTACATATCCTGAGGCCGGAACAGGGTACAGGCGAACAGAGGGATTGACAGGTTCCATGACACCCGATACAACAGGGACGGTAACCATATGGGATATAGTATCCCAGCTCTGTATTTCATTTCCCGCATATAGCAGCACTTTGTATGTTCCCGCAGCTGAATATACGTGAACCGTGTTTGAATCTGTGCTAGTGTTGCCATCGCCGAAATCCCACAGCCATGAGGTAGCCCTCTGGCATAAATCCTTGAATTCAACGGTAAATCCGTTTATTGAAAAAGAAAATTCAGCTGTCGGCTTATGCAGTTGCCAGAAGAATCGGGTGGTTTTCTTTACAATTGTATCCCAGTATACATTTCCTCCTGTCCCGTTTATCCAGGCTCCATTGCTTGTTCCATAAAATTCATGCCCCTGCCCCGCTACGAAATAGGTTTGCGCTGCCGGAATGCCTATGTTCGTCAGTCGAATACTGATCGCATTGCTGCCGAAAACATCAGACAGACCGCTATACCCAAATGGTGGGCCGGAATTGAAAGGTACCGTCTGATCAGCTGTACCATGTATTAAAAAAACAGGAGTGACATTGTTAGTTCCGATGATCAGTGTGTCGCCTACGCCACCCCAACAAGCCATCACTCCGTCGGGTGTGCCTTTGTAACCCAGGTTTGGCCCTATATCGGGACTCCCCAAATCGGGACCGGAGTACGGAATAAAGAAAGCCGTATAGGTCACAGGACCAACATATGAAGGTAATTCATTTGGATCCATATAAATACTGTTCAGGCCTATAAAGGAGCCTGCACTGCTGCCGCCAAAATAAACCCGGTCGGCATCCACACCGAATGCAGCCGCGTTCGCCCGGATAAACCTGACGGCTGTCCGCCCATCCTGCAATCCCCTGTAAGCTGCACGGGTGTAATGCATATCAGCATTGTCTGCAATTTCAAGGCCCTGCCTGTAATCGATGGTTGCTGTGACATATCCTTTCCTGGCAAACGTGTCGCAGAATGCCTGCATGTCATCAACGGTTCGGCTGCCTGTTATAAAGCCACCGGAATGTGCAAAAATGATTGCCGGGCGCTTCGTCAGGGTGTCATTCTGGGGCTGATAAATATCCATTACCAGGTTCTGGCTGGTCGTAGAGGATTCATTAATATAGGGGGCATTCAGAAATGCTGCCGTACCAAACACAATCCTCTCCGTTTTAACTGAAGCCGGGGAAATGGTATTGACATACCTGAAGTTCTGGGAATAGGCAAGCCCTGTGAAATATAGAACCGCAATTACAGGAAGGACTATTTTTTTTATCATTACCGGTTCAATTTATTATTGGTATTATTGTCCTCTCGTTTAAGATGCTGATTGTTGTTGCCTGATTTTATTCTCAAATTCTTTTTTGGTAGAGTTTTTGAGCATAACATCAATTGTTTGTATGCTATTCAAAATACACTCCTCTTTGTATGTTGATAAAAGCAAAAATTTGACATCAGGCCATAGCGAAACAGCTTTCATCATCGTTTCGTTACACTTAATTTTCCCGAAACTGTAATCAATAAGAATCATGTGTACCTGAATATTGTTTATGTTTTCCAGAGAACCGGGATTGTCCATATCAAAAACAACTTTAAAATCAGGGATCTGATCAAGAGCAGTTCTCAGGCTTTCACGATATATGATGTTTTGGTCGATTATGACAATATTCATTTGCTTTTCTTTTGCAAATAAGTTATTGTCAAATATACAAGGTCCTGGATTTAAGCAATTACGGGGATGCTTTTAATTTGTCTAAAGGGAAACCATTATTTGGTATAAGGGAAAACCCTTAGAAAAAAAGGGAAGGATGAAACTATTCTATCGAAAAATAGTTGTTTTTGATAGCCCAAAGGATTAACTCGCTGCTATTTCTTACAGCTGATTTTTGAAAAATATTGGTACGGTGGACTTCGACCGTTTTTATACTGATAAACAGTTTATCTGAAATTTCCTGAGAAGTAAGACCGTTGCATACCAAATTGAGAACTTCCAGTTCGCGTTGAGTCATCTGATCAGTGCCATATGAGAAATTAACAGACCTGAAGGCCATCTTCTGCAATATTTCCTGACTGAAATAATTTCCTCCTGCATACACGGTATTAATTGCTTGCTGAAGTTCATACTTGTTGGATTTCTTTAAAATAAAACCTTTTATCCCTGCATTGATCATTTGGGTGTAGTGGGTCGTATCGGAGAACATGGTAAGGGCAATAACATTCAGGTTTGCTTGTAATTCTATCGCTTTTCGGGTTGTTTCAATGCCGTCAATAACTGGCATATTAATATCCATTAACACCACATCGGGAAACGAATTCTGCAAAAATTCAAGGAATAAGATCCCGCTTGAAGTATCAAAAACAACTTCAAAATTCTCAATCTGCCCTAAAACCAGCCTGATGCCTTCCCTGAAAAGGTCGTGGTCATCAACAATTGCAATTTTAATTTGCTGCATCGGCGGGGATTTCTTTATATGGAACTTTAATTGTCGCTTTCATGCCCTTGCTTTGCCGGCTGTCAAAAAGAACAATGCCTTCCAATGAATGGATACGGCTCTCAATATTTTTCAGACCCATTCCTTGTTTTGACCGGATTTTTTCGTCAACGAAAAATCCAATGCCATTGTCCTCATACACGAGGTTAAGCATGTCATCCGATATAGAAATAGTAATACGAATCAGTGTTGCCTGCCCATGTTTTATCGTGTTGTTGATCAGTTCCGAAATAGTCCTGTAAATAGTCAGTTCTTTTTTCAGATCGAAACGGTTAAACTTTTCGAAGTTAACATCGAACCTGATGTTATCGCTGATCCTAATCTCACTTAAAAAATTTTCCAAAGCAACAGTCAGCCCATAATTTTCAAGAATGTGAGGGCTGATATTATGCGAAATTCTTGACATGTCGGCTATTGCATTATCCATAATGCTTTTAAGTTTTGATTCAATATCATTTTTGCCCGTGATTTCTTTCGCATCAATATAGGCCTGAAAATAGAGTTTTGCAGCCGATAACAATGGACCTAACCCATCATGCAAATCAGCCGCTATTCGCTTTCGTTCCTTTTCTTCAGTCTGAATAACTGCTTCAATCATTTTTTGCTGAATTTCTTTTTTTTCGTCCATCTCTTTTTTCAGTGCACAATTCAAATATTCCAGATCATCCGCTTTGGACTTCAGTTCATTCATGTTGGACTGAAGCCGGGTATAAAAATTGACTAAAATGTAATAGATCAAAAAACCAATCAAAAGAAAATGCAAAATGCGAACGATTACGCAAGTGTACTGACAGTTTTCAAAATGATAATCCAAAGGAATAAAGGTGCTTTTTGTAATCATCATTATACCGACTGTAAGGATCGAAAGAAATGAAATAAGAAAAATGCCCAGTGTCACTCCTCTTTTAAAGGCAAAAAGAGAATATATTATTGCAAGGACAAACCAAAGGCTCGCCATATCGAGAAGTCCCAACATTAAATTAAAACAGCCGGAAAGAAAAAGCAAAACAATGAAGATCCATATCTTCAGTTTGAAATTCATATTGTTTTTAAAGGAAGCCAGTATGATGGCGGCCAAGCCCAATATCGGGGGGACATATCTTGGCCACTGGTAAACGCTTTCATCCAAAGCAACATAGATGATCGCATTAAACGGCAACACCATTAAGACAATAAAAAGGATGCTTTTATCGGCTATTTTATTGATCAGTTCATCTTTCATAATTCATCACACAATCATTTCATTAGCTGTTGTAAAAATATACTTTTATTTTCAATTTGGCATTTTCTGCAAATATTCAAGATTGTATAACAAGCTACATTGCATAACTACTTGAACCAACTATTTGAAATTTAGTTTTATCCATTGTCGTAAAGAAAAGTAATATGAATAATTATTACATGACAAGGTTTGTACAGTATTCATTTGAGGATCCGCATTGGGTGATTAACAATCCGATATGTGGATAACCATGACTGGATCGTAAATCTAAAAGGATGGTTATGTTACGGTGATACGATGTCGATATAAGAATCTACCAATGTGTAAGCAAGGGCTAAAAAAATGTTTTGGGTACTTATCAGGATACCTAAAAAAGCAAAACCCGCTATTGAAGCGGGTTTTGAGGTGATTTTGTGCCCGGAACAGGACTCGAACCTGCACATCCGTACGGATACTAGTCCCTGAAACTAGCGCGTCTACCAATTCCGCCATCCGGGCGAAGAGAGTGTGAGTGTGTGTGAGTGTGCCCAGGACAGGACTTGAACCTGCACAGCCGAGGGCCACTACCCCCTCAAAGTAGCGTGTCTACCAATTTCACCACCTGGGCTTAGTAAGTGTGAGTTTGTGTGTGGGTCTGGGTGTGAGTTTGAGGGTAAATCGTTTTCGATCAGGGGTGCAAAAATAGGAAAATAATCCGGACTGTCAACAATTTTTTATTAAAGAATACTTATTCCAAATGCAACAAGAATTCCAATACACACTGTAAAGAGTTTTTGCAGGTTGTATTTGTGGTTTTCCCCGGTCTCAAAAAGGATCGATGTAGAGACATGAAGAAAGATACCAATCACGACAGCCATGATATAATAAAACGCATTCCCGATAGAAGCAGCAAAGTTTACCTGAATCAACGCGCTCACCAGTGATCCCAATGGAGTCATCAGGGCAAAAATCCCAAGATAGATGAATGCCTTCTTCCTGGAACAGCCATAATGAAGAAAGAGGCTCATCAGTGTGAGGGAGATCGGGATGTTGTGGATGATGATCCCAAGAGCCAGGGAATGCTGAATTTGCGTATTGAAAGCACCAACGATCGGCATTCCTTCAAGAAATGAATGAATGGAAAGCCCGATCAAAAGCAGGAATGGCGATACCCTTTCATTTTCATTATGAACATGATTATGGCCATGTTCAACTCCTTCGGTGATCATCTCGAGAACCAGTTGAATTATGAAGCCCAGGAGAACAAACAGTCCAACATGTTTTGCCGGCGATGAAAATACTTCTGGGATCAGTTTAAGGAAGCTGATCCCGATCAGGAATGCCCCGCTGAATGCCAGCAGAAGCTTCACGACCTTCTTATCGTCTGATTTAACGATAAAAATCAGCGCCCCGCTGGCAAAAACTGTAGCAAATAAAAGAAAGTAAAGTATTATCATTCCTGGTTATCGTGGTTTTGGAACCTTGTACTCACAGGTTCACCGGACATCTATGATCCTGTAATCCGTGGGCGCCGGAACACCCTGGAAATGAAAGGTGAATTTATCCGAGACATGGGTTAAACAGGTTCCGTTTTCCGGAACGCCAAGACTTGATAAATCCTCCTGAACCTTGCTATAAAATATTTCACTCATCACGATCCTGTTTTCGAAACTCTTCGTCATCAGTCTTGCTGTAAGGTCAATGTCACTCCCGTAATAATCATTGGCACCCTGCAGGAACGTTATGTTGTACACTTCAGTGCAATAGTGGATCGCTACTTTGCAGTTCAGGAACATACCGGGATCCTCATGATTTTTAATGATGAAAAGTGATGCAAAAATATCCTCCACCAGCCCCAGGTAATGGTTGTTGCTGGATTTCTTCTTCAGTTCATCATCAGGGATGAAGAGCATCACCTCATCGCCGATACCTTTAACTACATTGCCCTGGAAATGGTTTGTATAGAGCAGGATATTAAATGTATTATTGAGTTTCCTTCCCCAGTCCTTCAACCCTCCCGAATATTTGATATCCGTGGATTTATTGATGTCCATGAAAAAGCAGGTGCCTGGAAAACGAGGAATGCCTTCCAGTTCCCGGATCATCTCTGGAGAATTGGGATTTGAAAAGTGAATATAATGGGTCATGGATAAGTTTTGCCCTTGCACATCGTGATGACCAAAGGATCAACCGGAACTTACAAAAGCTGTATTATGACTAAAAGTATTTCAGCGCTTCACTCTGGGTTGGATAGATTTCGAAAATGCTGTTGAATCCCGAAATCTCGAAAATCTCTTTGATGTTTTCCTGCAGATTGCACAGAATAAATTTACCGCTGGCCTGCGTGATGCTTTTTAACGTCATCAATAGAATCCTTAACCCGCTGCTGCTGACATAGTCCATCTTTGCGCAGTCGATCANTATCCTGATCTGCCTGTTATCAATCAATTCCTTCAGTTTTTTCTCAAGTAACCCGTAGTTTGTAGTATCCAGCCTGCCGGTAATACCGACGATGGTACATAATTCGGTTTTTGTTTCATTGATTTCCATAGGAACTGTTTGGTTTAATATTAAAAATTCTTGGTTAAATGTACGACATTTTTATCTCCTGAACGGTTATATTCCACGCGGCTCATCATGGTTTTGATGAAATGAACNCCAAGACCGCCCACTTTCCGTTCTTCAAGCGGTTTGTTAATTTCATTGTGAACAACTTTCTCCAAAAGGTTGAACGGTGTTCCATCGTCTGTTACTTCAATTGATATTGACTTTGTATGGCGTGAAAAAACAAGCTCAATCTCATGTTCTGATTCATCCGGATAGGCGTAAAAAATGACATTCGTGATCAGTTCCTCCAGAGCCAGGTTGATCTCCAGAATCATTTTAGCAGGTATGATCCATCTTTCAGCAAGGATATCAAGCGTTTCAGCAATTTTTTCGATCTCCGGAACCCGGTTTTTGATTGTTACCCTCAGCGAATCTTTTTCTTCCATCCCGGGATCATTTTGTCCATTGTATTTCACAACAAGCAATGTTATGTCATCCGATTGTTCAGCTTCACCGGAGAATGATTTTACATCCATGATCAGGCGTGTTGCCGTCTCCTTTGCAGGAAGGTTCAGGATCATTGAAATTGACTTCAGGAAGTTGTCCTCCTTGTACAATTCATACCTGATGTTTGTCGCTTCAGTCACACCATCAGTATAAAGAACGAGCATATCTCCCTGCTCCAGGTGATACGTCTCGGAATGGTATTTTACACCATCCCTGATCCCTAACGGGATATTGGATTTACAAAGAAGTTTATCGGCACTTCTTTCTTTTTTGATTAAAATGGGAAGATTATGTCCTGCGTTGCAGATTTCAAGGGTTCCTGCCTTAAGATCCAGGATCGCGGCCTGGAAAGTTACAAACATGACATTGGGATTGTCTTTGCATAATTCTTCATTGATGCTCATAAACACTTCTTCAAGCGGAACCCCGGAAATGGCTTTGGACCGGAATAAAGTCCGCGTAACAGCCATAAAGAGTGATGCAGGAACACCTTTTCCGGAAACATCACCCACTGCAAAATAAAGCCGGTCCTTATCGATCACGAAGAAATCATACAAGTCGCCACCCACTGCCTTAGCCGGTTCCAGAATGGCAAAGAGGTCACAGTCCATCCGCTGGGGAAAATGAGTAGGCAGCATTCCCACCTGGATTTCATGTGCTACCTTCAGTTCACTTTCAATTTTTTCCTTGGCACTGGTTGTTTCCCGGAGATTATGAATATAATTCTGGAGTTCAACCTGCATCAGCGCAAAAGATTTCGCCAGCTGACCAATCTCGTTCCTGGATCGTATTACGGGCAGGGTGGCATGAAAGTCACCCTGGCCTATCCGCCTTGCGGCATCAGCCAGTTTACGGATCGGACGTGTAAATCTTTTTACAATGAAGATGGTGATCACCAGCGCTGCAATCATGCTTCCGAGCACGACCGAGGCAAGCTTTTTAAGAAAATCTATCAATCCCGACAATAACTCATCCGATGAAAAGACCACAATCAAGGACCAGCCTGTATTTCCCACCGGTGCGTAATAGAGAAGGTCTCCTCCACTCTTCTTGAGCGCTTTGCCCGTATTGGCAAACCCGGTCTCGCCCCTGAGAATTCTTTCTTCGAGGGAATCGGTTGTTCCAAGGTTAACATGAGTCCGGCTCCCCCTGGCCTGCTGAGACTGATTTTTATCGTCATCACCCAGATCAACCTCGATTTTATTTACCTCCTCACGGATATTCCGCGTGATATCCCGCAAATCCTGGTTGATGTATTCAGGTTTCGGGCTGGTCAGGATCTTACCGCTTTTTGATACCAGCATGGCAAAACCTGATTTGAATATATGCACCCCTGAAACGATCTTATCCAGGGATTTAAGAGAGACATCCATGGTCAGCACACCTTTGAACTCCAGGCGTTCCTTGTTTGCTCCTAAATAAAACGGAACGGAATACGTACACATCAATGCATTTCCGCCTCCCAGGTCGAAATAGGGATCCGACCACACCGGTTTATTCAATTTCTTCGGAAGACTATACCAGTCCTGGTGGAAATAGTCATAATTTTCACTCCCGAGAATTTTTAGCTTCACTCCTTTAAGCGATTCATAAAAATATGGTGCGTAATAATAGCGGTCCTTCGAAAAAGTATAGGGTTCAAAAGCCAGGCAGGAACCGAAAACCGGAACGCTGGTGATGACATAATCCCTTGACAATCTCAGAACCGAAGTATAATCAGGATTTATGGGAGATATTGAAGATGCCAGGCTGTTGGTTACCTCTTCGATCGGCTGAAGTACCGTTACAATCCTGCTGATCGTAAGATTGGTGGTGGAAGCTGCTTCCTTTTTAGCTTCTTCCAGCATCATCTCGGCAGCATAAACTACAATGTACGTGAATGAAACAAAAAGGATGAGAAATACACCAATAAAGAAGAAACACCCTGAACGGAAAGCCAATCCCCTGAAATTAAAAAACCTCCGGAAAAAGCCTTTTCTCTTGATCCCTTTGTCCGCCATGCTGCCTTTTTACATGTAAAAGTAGAAAAATTCTCAGTTTTCAAACAAATTAATAAATATATATTGTAACAATTCAGGAGAGACGAATAAAATGAATATTTTTACCCACCAAAATTAATCCGATGAATGAGAAGATAGAAGAATTGAAACCTGGCAGACTCTGGCACTACTTTCTGGAAATATGTAAAATCCCGAGGCCTTCAAGACAGGAAGAGAAGATCATCAGGTACCTGCTTGATTTTGGGCGGCAAAACGGACTCGAAACCCTGACCGATGAGGTTCAGAATGTACTCATCCGGAAACCAGCAACACCGGGGTATGAAAATGTAAAATCAGTGGTCCTTCAGAGTCATATTGATATGGTATGTGAGAAGAATTCCGATACTGTCCACGATTTTGCAAAGGATCCGATACTTCCATTCATTGATGGAGGCTGGATAAAGGCTAAAGGAACAACCTTAGGCGCCGATGATGGTATCGGGATTGCAGCCCAGCTGGCAGTTCTGGAAATGAAAGATATTCCCCATGGTCCGATTGAATGCTTGTTTACTGTTGATGAGGAGACCGGACTTTCGGGTGCGTTCGGGCTGAAGAAAGGATTCCTGGAAAGTTCAATTCTGCTGAACCTGGATTCAGAAGACGAAGGACAGCTGTTTATAGGTTGTGCCGGGGGAAAGGATACGGTTGTCAAATTCGATCTTGAAACTGAAAATGTTGCACCGGATTCAATGGCTTATAAAGTAAGCATTACCGGTCTTACAGGTGGTCACTCGGGAGATGATATTAATAAAGGACTTGGCAATGCAGTTAAAATATTAAACCGCTTCTTGTGGAATGCAACTGACAAGTTTTTCCTGCGGGTCTCTTCAATTGATGCCGGGAACCTTCGTAACGCCATTGCACGTGAAGGATTTGCAGTAATCACCATTCCAGCTGCTTCCAGGGTTGTGTTTGAAAGCTATGGAAGAGCCTTTGAGTCAATGTTGCAGGACGAGTTTAAAACCACGGAAAAACACCTGAGGTTCTCCGTGACTCCATGCGATCTGCCGGCTTCAGTGCTTGCACCTGACCTGGAGTATTCATTGCTGAATTCCCTTTATGCTTGCCCGCATGGGGTGATTGAATATTCCAGGGATATCCCTGGTCTCGTGGAAACTTCAACAAACCTTGCTTCCGTAAAATTTACAACAGACAAGATCATTATCACTACAAGCCAGAGAAGTTCGGTTGAATCAGCAAAGGATGATGTGTGTGATATGGTTTCAAGCACGTTCCGGCTGACCAGTGCAGAAATTGAACATTCCGATGGCTATCCTGGCTGGAATCCAGATACCGGTTCAGAGATCTTAAAAATCACTGCCCATTCCTATGAGTCGCTGTTCAATGAGAAACCCATGATTTTGGCGATTCATGCAGGGCTTGAATGCGGATTGATCGGGGCTTTGTATCCCGGCATGGATATGGTTTCTTTTGGTCCAACCATCAAGGGAGCCCATTCACCTGATGAACGACTGGAAATCAACAGCGTCACTAAATTCTGGGACCTGCTCGTTGATGTACTGGGAAAAATCCCCGGGGCAGGCTAATCCATGGAATATTTTTCCATACCCTAAAACCGAACATGTGCTCGTTTTTATGAGGTGTTTTTTCAATTCCTGAATACCGCTAAAGGGAATGAATGAAAACCCGATTAAAATCCTATTGCGCATGAGTCTCATTTCCTGTTTCTTGCAATAACACAGCAAGCATCTTTCTTCCTCCTGCTTTCCCGGCACATGGTTTGCAATGTCAACCCGGATAATTGTTCTGAGAAAACAAGAGAAAACCGAATGAAAACTGCACCATGAGATTTGGCCAAACACCCTAAGTTTTGGGCAGGGTTTTGACCAAATCTCTTTTTTTGATGCAATCCTAAAAAAATAACCCTGGCGCAATCTGCCTAAGCTGAAATAAATCAACCCTCGGAAATAGCAAAAACCATGGTACCGGAAACCTGCTCCGGTTCAATAAAACTAACCAGATATGAAAACAAGAACAGCTCCCCTGGCAATTTTAGTTCTTTTGATCGTTTGCACAATCGCATCCTGTAAAAAGAAAGACCCGGACCCGGTAACGGTTCCATACGCACAATTCAGGATTAACGGTGTTTCCACATCGTATTACCATTGGGATTACTTTGGTAAGGACGTATGTCCCTGGTCAACTTATTGCGGAGATTTTTACTATTATGAAAACCAGGGTTCTATCAACTCCATTTCTGTTGGCATCCCGGGCACTCCGATCATAGGGCATACATACAAGAGCGGTGAATCTCGGTTCAAGTTCTTTTATTTTGATAACACGGGAAAAACTTATACAGAAGAAAGTGCAAATTTCGCACTGACTATCATCCGGTGGGAAGGTCAGGGCGGCTGGGTCAGTGCATCCTATTCAGGCTGGCTTAAGAACCGCGACAACCTCAGCGACAGTCTCTATATGGACCAGGGTAAATTGCTAAGTAAAATATGGACCTACGTCAATCCTAAGTAAATGCCGGTCCATCGGGACTATTCTCTCAGGCAGACTGGCAACCCGGGCAGGATGTTCTGCTGCCAGGTCCAAAGACATTGCAGAAAGCCAATAATCTTGCCACAGGGAAGATCCGGAACTAATAGAAGTTACCTGGTATCTATGGTTTAAAAAAATAACGGAAGAAAAGGCTGTTATTTTTTTGCATCCCTTTTAGCCTTCTTCTCAGCTCTTTTCTCCTTCAGATTCTTTGTAGGCTCTTTCTTGTTCTTTTCCTTGGATGGGGATTTTTCCTTTGACATGGTATGAGTATTTAATATCCAGACAAAAATACATGAAGAAAACGGATGTCAGTTGATTCTTTTTGAAAAAAACTTAACAAATTTCGTGCTTTATCTTGTCCTGAGATTTTAAAAGAATATATACTAAATTTGCTACTCTCTTATTCTTAAGAATAAAAGGCAGATTAATAAGTCTCGGGAAAAATAATTTAAACTGGATAGAAGTATGAAAACCTTACAAAAGAATTTAACTCAGGTTGTTTTGGGAATGATGATCGGAATGCTTTACGTAATTCCCTGTTCCATGAAAGCCCAGCAGGAAGGATCCTTTAAAGATCCGCGTGATAATCACGTTTACCAAACTGTAAAGATCGGCAACAAGACATGGATGGCAGAAAACTTAAAATTTGCCACTTCCTCAGGGAGCTGGTTATATGACAATGATACAGCCAACCTTGCTTCATTCGGCCGTTTATATGATTGGGCTGCGGCTAATTCATCCTGCCCTAAAGGATGGATACTGCCGACCGAAAATGATTGGGCTTCGATTTTTACTCCTCTGGGCGGGAAGGAAGCAGCAGGTGAAAAAATGCAGACGATGGATTCCTTAAACCAGAAAATAGTCAAGAAGGTCAAAGAAGCCGGGAAAACCTTGTCCACATTGCTCGGGGGAATCAGGCATAACGACGGAACCTACAGCGGAATCGGATTATGGGGCGGCTTCTGGTCATCGACAGCAACTTCTGAAGGTGGGAAGAATGTTCTTTTTGCTCATGGTGAAAAAAGTATTGGCATCAGTACGAACGACAAGGCCTCCGGTTTTTCAGTCCGTTGCATCAAGAAGTAATTACTTGCTGTTAGGCAGAGACTGTTTAAAAATCGAAACTGGCCTGTTCTTAAACTTTGCGGACTCTGCGCATTCATTGCGATCTCAGCGTTAAAAAAATATATCGCAAAGGTCGCCAAGTTATTCGCTANGAACGCAAAGGATAAAATCATGAANGATGCGTGCTAAATCGAATTAATTGTAAATTTCCAACNACCTTTTAATCACNCTTCGAAGATCTATTTCTTCCCTTTTCTAATAATCTCCTTTATGGATTGGAATACCAATCATGACGATGAGTCCGGTAAAAACTACCTGGAGCTCAAGAACCTGCTTGAAAGTGCACTGAAAAAGATCGGTAAGCTCAGCGATCTGCGTGAATCAAAGGGTCTGCTTATTGAAGTTCAGAATGCGTTTAAGGGATTAAAGCTGCAGCGGGAGAAGCGGGAAGAACTGTACGCCAGGCTCCAGGATGCATTTGCTGAGATCAACACTAAAATAGCTAAGGAACGGTCTGATTTTGAAGCAGAAGCCCAATACAATTATGCGGACTTTAAGCTCCGGATTGAGGAAGCCCAATTCCTCGCCAGTCACCCGAAGGATTTCCATGAGACCTGGGACCACCTGATCGAAATACAGTCTGCTTTTAAGAATGCAAAGTTTCTCAGGGAACACCGCGAAGAACTTTACCAGGGCCTGCAAATTGCCTTTGAAACCTTAAAGAAGCAGCACTCAGCAGAGAAATCGCAGGAGATCGCAGCATCCTCCCAGTCCTATGCTTCACTTGCCGATGCTGTAAATGATGCTTTAAACCGTGCTTCAACAGCCAGCGATCTCAGGCTCCACAAAGACGAGCTGATCCGGATCCAGGCATCCATCAGGGAAGCAAAACTTGTTAAGGAGCACCGGGATGAATTGCTCGGAAAGCTCCAGGAAGCATTTCTTGTCATCCAGATCCGGCAGGATGAAGAGTTTCAGCAAACACGTGATGAATCAGGAGTCAATTTTACCAGGTTTAAACCGCAAACTGATGAGCTGATAAATCTGGCTAAATCGTCCACGGATTTCCATTCAGCAAGAGAAGCTATCAAGTTGCTCCAGTCGGATATCCGAAACGCAAGGATGCTCAGGGAACAGCGGGAAGAGCTTTACGCTTACCTGCAGGAAGCCTTTTCATTGCTTGGTGAAAGACAGGATAATGAACAGGAATCGTTTCAGAAAGATGCAGTCAAAAACTATCAACGTCTCAAAATCCTGGTTGAACAGGGTTTGAAACAAGCTGAAGAGACCAGTAAATACAAGGAGACCCGGGAATTTTTGAAAAAGATACAGGGTGAATTCAAGGAGGTGAAGTTAATCCGCGATCAGCGGGAAGAGCTATACTCCCGGCTGCAAACTGCCTTCAGCATCCTGAATAAACGGGTGGATGAATTCTTCCGTGAAAAGAAAACAAACTGGATGCTGAAGATGCAATATAAATTCTCCGAATCCTCCGGCGAAATATTCATGCTTCAGAAAGAACTTGAGAAAGATGAAGCCTACCTTCAGGAGCTTGAGGATCAACTCGAGATAGTTATCCTTGCTAAGAAAGACAGCGAAGTAATCAAGGGGCTGCAATCCAGGATTGATTCAACCCGGAAATCCATTGACCGGAAAAGGCATGAAGTCGAATTGCTGGAAAAAAAGAAGGAAGAACTTCAGCATCTCATCGAACCACCGGAAGAGCAGGAGGAATAAATCCTGTTTCTTTTTCCTGGCTTATTTTTTAATTTATATACTTGTGCAACCAACATTAATCCGTTATTTGGAATCTGAAAAGATACGATTTTCGAAAGAAGGATTTATGATCAATTGCCATTTTTTAACCACAAAGCTCACAATGGTTTACACTAAGGTAACAAAGACAATCTTTGTGTACATTGTGTCTCCTTTGTGGTCTTTGTGGTTAAAGATAATTCAGTTTCTGAATCTGATCAAAGAAAAAAATTAATGAATTTATATCCATATATACTTTACTAACCCATATAATGTTTTTATCTTTGGTGGCTTCTTACCAATCACAATGAAAACAACTTCATTAAAACCCAAAACAACCCTGGAAGAATTCAGCGCAAGATTCTCAACTGAAGAGATCTGCCGGGAATATTTATCCATTATGCGATGGAATAACAGTCCGGTATGCCCTCATTGCAATCATGATACTGTTTACCAGTATGAGGACGGGAAGCTGCTAAAGTGCGCAAAATGCAGACGGCAATTCACGGTCAGGATCGGCACATTGTTCGAGGACAGCAAGATTTCCTTACAAAAGTGGTTTATTGCAGTCTTCCTGATCACTTCATGTGAGAAGGAATTAAGTTCCGTACAACTGGGTAAGGAAATCGGTGTAACCCAGAAGACCGCATGGTTCATGCTTAACAGGATCAGGCAATGCCTTCAGGCAGAAAGCCCGGACAGGCACTTTGCTTACCAGGAGCAGAAGCCCAGGCAGCCCATGATGAAGCCGTTCAACGAACCATTTGATGTAATGTTACGGTTCCTTGTGAACGGAAATGATGATCCGGCTGACAAGCACGAAGAAAAAAAGATTGAAGAAATCAATTCGGGCGGAGAACCTGTTTATACATATCATCCAAGGGATTTTGACCCGGAAACAGACTGATCATTTCACGTATTACGCATCATATCCAATGATCTGCATTGTTTTTGTCGAACCAAAGAATAAATCATTACCTTTGCAAAAGACATTCCTTCCATTATCCATCAAACGACCCCGGATAATTCCAGCACTTTCATAAGTTTTTATGAACTGTCGTTTAGGCTTCAATGGCAGTTTAAGAATAGTTATCTTCATGCATCATCAGGCTGCTGGTGCATGACAGGTTAGTTTATTGCAGCTTTCTAATAAATCTATCCAATGACATTTGAACAATTAAATCTTATTGAACCCATTCTCCGGGCGTTAAAGACAGAAGGATACACCGAGCCTACTCCCATCCAGGAACAGGCAATACCAGTATTATTGCAGGGAAGAGACCTGATGGGATCTGCCCAGACGGGCACAGGAAAGACCGCAGCATTTGCGATCCCCATTCTCCAGCTTCTTTACGGGAAGCATGCAACTTCAGCAAGGAATCGCCAGATCAAGGCGCTGATCGTAACCCCTACACGGGAACTGGCCATACAGATCAGCGAAAGCTTTACGGCCTATGGAAAACATACCGGGCTGAAGCACACCGTTGTTTATGGCGGAGTTTCACAGAATCCGCAGGTCAACATGCTGAAAAGCGGGGTTGATATCCTGATCGCTACCCCGGGCAGGCTGCTCGACCTGATCGATCAGCGGCTCATCACGCTTGAACACATTGAATACTTTGTTCTTGATGAAGCCGACCGGATGCTCGACATGGGATTCATTCATGATGTGAAGAAAATCATCCAGAAACTGCCGGCAAAACGGCAATCACTCTTCTTTTCAGCCACCATGCCCCCGGTGATTCAAAAACTTGCGGCCACAATACTTGTAAAACCGGCAAAGGTTGACATCATCCCGGTTGTGGCAACTACAAACCTGATCACCCAGAAACTCTACTTCGTCGACAAGCCTGATAAGAGATCGTTGCTTATTCACCTTTTACAGGATCAGTCAATCGAAACTGCATTGATCTTTACCCGAACGAAACATGGTGCTGACAAGGTAAGCAAGGACCTGAAGAAGGCAGGGATCAAGGCTGCCGCTATTCACGGGAACAAATCGCAGGCTGCAAGGCAGGAAGCGTTATCAAACTTCAAAAGCAAGAAGACCAGGGTGCTGGTTGCCACTGATATAGCTTCACGCGGCATTGATGTTGAACAACTTTCGCATGTGATAAATTACGAGATCCCGAATATCCCTGAAACCTACGTTCACCGGATTGGCCGGACAGGCCGCGCCGGTGTTGATGGTATCGCCCTCTCCTTTTGTGATGCCGAGGAAAAAGAATATTTAAAGGACATTTACAAATTGATCGCGCGGCAAATCCCGGTTGTCATTGATCATCCGTTCCCGATGAAGGAAGGTGCAGATGCACTGCCCATCGTAAAGAAGAAGCCAAACAATGGCAGAAGGGAACCAAGGAATGCTGCACCGCCCAAAAGCCCGCCTGTAACAAAGGAACCTGAAGCAGTAAAAGTGCCCAGGTTCTTGGAAAGAGCCCGAAGACGTTTTACCGGGAATAAAAAACTTGTATAAGCATTCCTGAAGGTTTGTTATCTACCCTAGTGTCACTTTCATCTCACTTGTATGCCCGGGATTGTCCCTGGCAATCCCGGTTATCGTAATCCCTTCAGTAGTTCCGACATCTTTTGTGGCGATGTATTGCCAGTAGGAACCGGTGTGATCAGCCTGGCAGAGTCCTTTTTCTATCACCTTGCCATCCGGGGTGCTTATCTTAATGGTGACCTCCTTAACATGGAAATTATCGGAGGCAGTTACAAGGATCATATCCCCTGCCCGGCCATGATAAAAGGAAGTATTGATCCCGGTTACCACCAGTGGCTTCATGTAATCGGATAGAGCCATATTGAGGGGCGTCTGCTACCCGGTTGTCTTCTCCTTATATGCGTCAAAACAGGCAGGATCATTTTACCTGATCAACCGAGGCCCCATTCCAGAATGTGGAACTATGAGACAGAAAAGTAGAGATAGAGTAAAAAGGAAAGGAGCACCAAACCCATGAGAAAAGAGATAATATCATTCGTTCGTTTAGAAACATTAAGAAAATCCTCATAAATATTTGTTGATAAACCAAAACCAACAACGAGGAAAAATGATACAATTATCCCAATGATTGCACCCATGCAGTTTAATTAACAATAAAATCAACTTTATCAGGATTGATATGCCCTCTAATTTTTAATGCAGCGGACAGAATAGCCGCCTTCCTTGAAGTTGTATGCCTGATACACGCCCGTGTAGTTGAACAAAAGGAGCCGGTACCACGCGTAGTCTTTGTCGCGCTGCGACGACGACCAGAGGTAGGCATGGTCGGAAAAATCGTTGAAACCGTTATTAACACTGCTGAAGCCGCCTGGCAGAGCAGTAAATCCGCTGCTGTTGGTAGCCCCCACGTTGGGTAATGCCCAATGTGTTGAACCAACTTCCTTCATTTTTCCGCCTGCTACACTTAAACCACCCAAATAATCTGTCAATGTTGTCCATTCAGCATCCGTTGGCAAATGCCAGCCTGCAGGACATATCCCTTGAGCCCCATCCGTTGTCATATATTGCATCGCTTCGCCCCATTGATATAATCCGCCATACGTTCTGCAGTTGTTCTCATCATCATTGAAACAGTACTTTTCGATGATACCGTTATTTGTCTGGATAGCGCTCCCAAGTACCTTCGTGCCAACGTTTAAATTGGCCTGGAACCAGCACTGCGTTCCGATCAAGACTGTATTGTAAGTCTTCCCATCCCGGGCGTCAGTTAGAGGAGTTCCACAAACAAAAGGAGTAATTGAAAGGTTGCCGTTAATCGTCACGGCTCCGCCGGATTTGATTGTCATACCTGATTGAGCAATTGCCATAAGACCAGTGAAAAAGAATGACACCGTAAAAAGAAAGTAGGTTTTTGCTTTCATCATTTCAGGGGTTATCAATTGTATGTAAAATACTGAATATGTAGCCTAACAATAGGATAAATTTACAAATACTTTTTCAATTGACCAAATCGACTAAAATGGTCAATCAATAGCATCTTTAAATCAAGATGTTTAAGAATCTTTTCAGCCTGCCAACCAGGATTTTGAATAATTAGCCTGGGGTAATGAAATGATTGTCAGGATTACCTGCGGTGATGCGTTGGTGGGGAGATTCAACTCAAAACCTCTGCACTGCGTGCAGGGTTTATATTTTTTTCACTTCGGCTGCAAGCAAGATTGCACCTTGTTCAAAAAACAAAAAACCTTTTGCTTTCGCAAAAGGTTTTTTGTTGTCGGGGTAGCAGGATTCGAACCTGCGACCTCCTGCTCCCAAAGGGGCGAAAAGGGTTATTATTTTTTACTGATTTATTGCGTGCGGGCACTGAAAATACTGGTGTTTCCAAAAGTTATTAACTTTCCCGTTTGTTGGTTATTATTCATTAAATTTGCATTATTTCTGATAAAATAATGCAAATTTTGTGCAAATAATCTGACCTGTTTTGACAATCTCAACATATGGAAAAGGAATTTATCATCTCGTTATTTCTCGACGCCCGAAGGAAAAAAAGCAACCATAAATATCCGGTAAAAATACGTGTTTATCACACACTAACCAAAACTGCAAGACTCTATCCTACGAAATTTGAGTATTCGGATGATGATTTTAAGAAGGCCTGGAAAGCTGAAAAGGCTCATAAGAATTACCACGAAGAAAGGCAGAAATTGCAGGCTTTTGATACGCTGTTGAATGAGATCGCCGGAAAGATCGCCCCATTCTCCTTCGAACAGTTCGAAAGAAAGTACCTCAGAAAAAAAGGTGACACTCAGAACTTGTTGTATCATTATGATCAGGCGATCATTAAACTTAAAGCCAACAACCAGTTTGCAAACGCATACAATTATAGTTTGAGTAAGAAGTCGGTCGAAGATTACATGGAAAGTCTCACCGGTCATACGCCAACTAAAATGTTTTTCTCTGAAATTACTCCTGCCTGGCTTACCAAATATGAGTTTGCCATGCTGCACCGAAAAAAACCTCTGAAACGGTCGCATGAGTTAAGGGAATGCCCTTTATCCCGAACCACGATTTCAATCTATCTCAGGGTATTGAGAACCATCTTCAATAATGCTATTGCAGAAAAAGACATCGACCCGGAGATCTATCCATTTGGGAAAAACAAATACCAACTTCCTGCTGTACAGGGAGTAAAAAAGGCACTGACCAGTGACCAGCTCAACACACTTTATTTTGCGACTCCCAGAATTCCTGAACAAGAAAAAGCCAGGGATTTCTGGTTCTTCTCATATGCCTGCAATGGGATGAATTTAAAGGATATTGCAATGCTTCGCTGGGAAAACATTCAGGAAGAAACATTGATCTTTTACCGTGCAAAGACGATCAATACCGGAAAGACCCATTTAAAACCGGTAACGGCATACATTACCGATCATGTGAAATATGTCATTGATAAATATGGTAACAAGGACAGGGGACCGAAAAAGCTGATCTTCCCTATTGTTTCAGACGATCATGATGAAGAAACAAAGTTCTTGATGACAAAGAACTTTACCAGGTTCGTAAATCAAAATCTGAAGAATCTGGCAAGGAACAATGGGATCACCGGCAAGATTTCCTCATACTGGGCACGCCACAGCTTTGCCACGAATGCCATTCGTAACGGAGCAACAATGGAATTCGTCAGCGAATCCTTAAGTCACACTAACCTGAGAACCACTCAAAGTTATTTCGCGGGATTTGAGGATAAGGATAAGAAGGAGTTTATGAAAAACCTGATGACATTCATACGTCCTACCGAAACTTTAAATAAGGAAAACCCGGCTATTACAACGCTTAATAATAATTGAAACCACTATGACAGATGAAGATGTAGACAAAATTCTTGCTCAGAAAGAAGGGACAATAATTGAATTCAAAGAAGCTAAGGACAATGTGCCTGCAAGTCTCTATGAAACTATCGTCAGTTTTGCCAATACTGATGGAGGCACAATTCTTCTGGGTGTAAATGATGAAGGAAATGTTTTGGGACTGGATGACAAGCAGCTCGAAGAGTACTTGACAAATATTACTACTTCAATGAATAACCGGGATTGCATAAATCCAACGTTTCTTCAACCGGTTTTCAGGTTTAGACATGTAGCCGGCCAAATTTTAATTTTACAGATTTCGGCCAGTTCTCAGATTCATGATCATGGCGGTAAAATATTTTTAAGGCAAGGAGATGCAGACATTGATATTACAAACAACCGGAATGCAATCGGAGACCTTCATAAAAAAAAGGAGAAATTTTATACCGAAGCGGAAATAATAAAACATCTTTCCTTAGATGACCTGAATATAGATCTTTTTGATAAATCACGCCAGATCATCCGTGGTTTCCGGTCAACCCATCCTTGGGTTTCAGCCTCCAATGATCAAATCCTTTCAGATTCATTGTTATTTCGGACCGATTTTCAAACCGGTGAACAAGGATTAACATTGGCCGCAGCGTTGATATTTGGGAAGGACATCACGATTCAGAGTATTCTTCCAGCCTATAAGGTAGAAGCGATGGTTCGTATATCGAATCCTGATCGGTATGATGATAGGATAACCATCAGAACAAATCTGATTGATACCTACTTGCAGCTCATGGAGTTTATTCAACGCCACCTTCCGGAAAAATTCTATATGGAGGACGAGCAAAGAAAGGATTTACGCAGTATGATCTTCCGGGAAGTAATTGCAAATATCATCGTTCATAGAGAATATAGAAATGGATATTCTTCTGAGTTGATCATAAACAAAAAATCGGTTGTACTTACAAACCCTAACAGACCCATTTTCCACGGACCTTTAAATCTTGACCGGTTCAATCCATATCCTAAAAACCCAAACATTCGCAGATTTTTCACAGCTTTGGGCTGGGCTGATGAGATTGGTTCAGGTGTGAGGAACACTAGAAAATATTTATCGTTTTATATCCCAGGCGCAGTACCCTTATTTATTGAAGATGATCTTTTCCGTACAGAAATCCCTTTGGTTTCTTTACAAATGGATGTATTCGCTTCTAAGTTTAAACATTGGCTTGAACTCCCTGATGAAGTTTTCCCTCATCTTGAAAAAGGATTAAGGCATATTGCCTTGGATCCATCTATTGCTGAAGCAGGATGGGAAGATCTTCTTTTACATCTGGTGCCAACCTGGCATCAGCAAGGTGCCAAGCTTCACGAATTGAAATGGCCTGATAAACAGATATTTGTGAAAGAAGAAATTGAAAAGGTGCCAAGCTGGTCTGAAAAAGGTGCCAACCTTCTTCATAAGAAGATAAGATACTTGTTGTCAATTCTTATTCTTACCAGCAATGAAACAGGAATTGAGCAGTTGATGGCTTGGCTGAATTATAAAAAAAGGCAAACGTTCAGAGAAAACTATATGATTCCATTACAGAAGGCTGGACTGATCAGCATGAAAAAACCAGATAAGCCCACTGATCCTGAGCAGCAGTATAAATTGACTGAATTAGGCCGGTTATTCCTGGCAGGAAGAATGATGTAACTCTCTTGACCGGAAGAATAAGATCAGTAGCCAACGAGGATAATGAAAAAGATCATAGAGAAAATACCAATATAGTTATTAGCCAATGAAAACCGAAGAACTGGATAAATGCTTGAATATACTTTCCTGTTACCATGACCCTGATGAAAAGAAAATTGAGATCCTGGCAGGGATGGATACCGATTTTCAACAGGAGTTCATCGAACCATTCAGAAGAGAACTTGGGATGAATCTATTGACAAAACCCACTTTCCAGGAGAAGAAGGATCTGATCACCTTTTACATTGATGAACTTGACCGGGTTATTATCATTTCGGAAAATTTCAAGAATATCCAACCGGTAGATTTGATTACCGATGAATTGTTGGCTCCGATATGGTATGAAGGCCAATACGAATCTGATGATGAAGGAATTTCCGAAGTCAGAGCCCATTACCTCTTTTCTTTATTGTTTGTTGTAATCCAGGAGTATTGTAATCTCTACCATATTCCCTTCATTGAAATTTGCGATGACCGGTTTTTCAATTTAGACGTTATCAATCTGGAACCAACAAAAGAGAGAGCGGAGATACTGGACTTTGGAAAATCAATCAAAGAAAAACATGAATTCAAACTGCCAGCGATAAGACCAGTCTTTGCATCAGAATCAAGAAGTGAAATTTTCGAGATCCTTAGAGATTTTTTTTCGCTTGAGGACCAGATTGAGTTGCTTGCCTTGTTAGAGGGTGGCGACAACGCTCCCAAACCTTTATTATTCATGGATTCCGGTAACCGTTTAGCGGATGCATTCAAGCAGTTATTCGATTGCGATATTATTAAGGGATGCCAGAAAAAGGAACTTGAGGCTTGGATCTGTAAAAACTTCCGATACCGTTACCGTAATAAGATCAACAGATTTAACCCAAGATCTGTTTCAGATATTGTCTCCACAACCAAAGATAAGTGCCAAAGGCCCATTCTTAATGTAAAACAGGAGAAATCGACCGGAAATTTTCTGATAACCAAAGTTTAAAATCTTATACGGGTTTTACACGTGTGGGCACCCGCCGTATTGTAACCCTGCATAAGGTGCATGTACCATTGCCGCAAGTTTCACTTAAATCTTGTAAGCAATGGAAATCACATTTGAAAAATTACCGCAGGCTGTTACACAGCTCTATGAGAAGCTCGAAAATATCGAACGGCTTCTACTTTCACAAAACAATACTCCCGAGCCTGAAGAGGATAAACTGTTGACCATCCGGGAAGCAGCCGAGATTATACATCTTACGGTCCCGACAGTCTATGGTTTGGTTCAACGCTCTGAAGTTCCTGTCTGTAAGCGGGGAAAACGTCTCTATTTCTCAAAACAGGAACTTGTTGCCTGGATTTTGTCCGGCAGAAAGAAAACAATTTCCGAGATCAAAGCCGACGCAGAATCATACCTGGTAAGAAAGCGCGGATCCTGATCCGCTCCCTTTCGGGAACCTGGTTGACCAACTTCTCAGGAATTCCGCCCGGAAAAATAATTCACCTATTCATTAATCAATAAAACAATCAAGCATGGAACCTTTATGTGAACTTGATCAACTTTATCAATCGCAACTAACGATTCTCTCTGAGACAAAAAGGATGTATAAGTACCTGTTGAACAATAATATTCTGGACAGGGAAAGCGATCGCCTTTTCAGGGAGCTAATTAGAAAGGGGAAGAAAGAACTTTGGAAGAGTTATTTATGTATCAAAAAATCCTACAAACAAGAGGAGAAAAATAGACTGAACCGACGCCGCATTATTATCAGAAATAAACTGGAACAATAATGCAAAACGTTGCCAAACTTGACCTAATAAATCTAACGACAAAAGCCCGCATGAACGGGCTTTTATCGTATTCTGTGAATTAATTTTTAAAATCTTAACTCTCAAGTACAAAGATATGAATAATGAACAAACAATAATTCGAAATAATCACAAACCCTTTCCGGAATTTGGAACCGGTGATAATTCTCTTCAGATTTCCGACAAGGACCAGCCCGATGATATGTCATCCTTCCTTATGCGGGAAGGAGAAAAATACATCCGGGTCACCACAGACTATTACCGCC
>TBL_comb47_HYPODRAFT_10000390_pt1 | contig 58118 bp, 49 predicted proteins | sample TroBogypolimnion_40_FD_10682 | JGI IMG/M metagenome (IMG submission 10682)
ATACCACGCGGTTCCTCAACACCCTCAGCCAACCCGGCCACGCGGCTGCAGCCCCCGCCGATTCGACGATGCCGGCGACCACGCCGGCCGTGGCTCCCGCCGCGGTCAAGCCCCTTACCGGCACGAACTCGGCCTTGTTGACCACGACGACTTCGACCACGAACAAGCCCGTGCTAACCACGCCGGTGGAGGCGACCAACTTGCCGACCGCCCCCGCCGGTGGTGCTCCGAAATAGGCTAGACCGGCGGTTAGTGGGGCCCATCGTGGCATGGTCCGCCTTTCACCAGGGGCGGGCATAAGGGCTGCACAGCCCCTAACCAAGGTCGGTTTCGGGGTTGCGCTCGCTCCTTTGGCAGGCATCGGTCGTGGTTGGGCGGACTTTTGCGTTGCCGCCAACACCTTCAGCGATTCATCATGGAGCCTATGATTCGACACGCCTTTACCATGAAGCTCAAGCCGGGTACGATCGCCGAATACCGGCGGCGGCACGACGAAATCTGGCCCGAACTGTCGCAGGTTATTCGGGACGCCGGCATTTCGGATTATTCCATCTTCCTCGACGAGGAAACGCTCACGCTCTTTGCCGTCCAGAAACAGGCGGATAGCCATACGAGCGCCGATCTGCCCAACCATCCCGTGGTCCAGCGATGGTGGGCTTCCATGGCGCCGCTCATGGAGGTCAACCCGGATAACTCGCCGGTTTGCGGACGGCTGGAGGAAGTGTTCCATTTAGACTGAATGGCCTTGCGAGCGATTCCCCACTGAACCGTGAACTCCCGCGTATTCTACCTTCTGTTCCTGGCCGCGCTCACCTTCCAACTCGACGCCGCCACTACCACCAATCGCCCCGCCGCTCCGAGGCGCCTGCCCAGCCAACCGTGGCATGTCGCCGATATTTGGTGGACCTTCGACGCCCCGACGCCCCATTTTGAATCCCTGGAAATGGAAGTCACCATCGACCGCGATGTGCCGGCGACGGTTAACCTCTACGTTTCGCCATGCGGCATCGCCCAAATCAACGGCCTTGATTTCTACGGCGGCCTGCAGTCCAACATCAACGGCTGGGCCAATCCCACCAACCAGATGCGGGTGCATCCGGGTAAAGGCGCTATCTTCTCTCGGTGGTCGAGGGACAAGATGACTCCAGTAGGACTCGAACACGTCCAGGTGGCCGGACCCGATTGTCTGGTGGAAAGCGCGGGCTACGAGGGCGAGTTCGCCAGCGTTCGCAGGCCGTTCGCCTGGACCAAGGGCACTTACACCTACCAAATCGCCAAGGCGAAAACAGAAACCACTGATGGCAAGACTAACACCTGGTTCGCCTGCCGCGTGAGGACCAGCGACGGGCAGACTTGCGAGGTGGGCAGCCTGCGGTTTGAAGGGAACGACTTTACGTTCTGGGCCAGGCACGCCGCGTTCGTCGAGGTCTATTCCACCGAGAAGATCGCCCGCAGTGAAATTCCCGAGGTCAGAGTCACGTTTGGCTACCCGCGACTCAACGGCCGGCCACCAAAGTTCAAGTCCGCTCGGGTGAATCATCCCGGTCCTGGGGAATCGTCGGCCTCCCCGGATTGCGCCACGGTTGCGGCGGAGGGGACCAACGTGGTCGTCAACCTCGGCCCGATCTTCGAGCGCGAAGCCAAAGACCGCAAACATGCCTTGGACGTCAGGATGCCGGCCAGCTCCTGAGTGGATCCCGGGGCGTGGATTCCCGACCTCGCAGCTCCGTCGCCCTCGTTTGGGCTACGGGGTCGCAGGCCAGCCAGCCGGAGAGGAGGTTCGACCAAGGGCTACCTACGGCAAGCCCTCGAAACGGTCTTTTGGTCACGTCCTGCCATCCGACTCACCTCCGATCCGCCGATCCGTGGCAGGGTCGAAAAAGTGGGCTTGACGCATGTCAAACGAGAAAGAGCCACGACCGAGGAAGCGGTCGCTGTCCGCCCCCGGCAGACGGGCGACGAATAAATGCGGGCCCGCAGCCAGGCTCAGGCAGACCTCGGCCCCCGTCGGTTGAACCAACTCGATCACCGCTTGGACGCTCTGGTCTGACGCCGGTCGCGAAGGAGCAGGAGCGATATGCTCCGGGCGTACCCCCAGGACCACCGGTTTGCCGGTATACTCCATGATTTCCGAGCGCGAGGACGGTTCGACGCGCAGGCTGAAGCCACCGGACCCCGCGTCGTTTTGGCCTTGTCCTCGAAAATAGAGCGCCTCGCCTTGGCCGAGCAAGGTCCCGTTAAAGAAATTCATGGGTGGTGAACCAAAGAAACCCGCCACGAAACGGTTGGCCGGCTGGTGGTAGAGGTCGAGCGGGCGGGCGACCTGTTGGAGCACCCCCTCCCTCATCACTCCGATGCGGTGGCCCAACATCACGGCCTCGCCCTGGTCGTGCGTGACATAGACCGCAGTCGCGGCGATCCGAGTGTGGAGGCGCGCCAACTCGGTCCGCAATTGGGCGCGCAGCGGACCATCGAGGCTCGACAAAGGCTCATCGAACAAAAAGAGCTTGGGGCGGCGCACAATGGCGCGGCCCAAGGCCGCCCGCTGGCGTTGCCCCCCCGAAAGGTCGCCGGGCAACCGCGCCGCGCATTCCTCGAGCCCTAGCATTTTCACCACTTCAGCCACTCGTTTTTCGAGCTCCGGGCGGGGGCAATGCCGCACCCTCAAGCCAAAAGCGAGGTTCTCGAAGACGGACAAATGGGGGTAGAGCGCGTGGTGTTGGAAGACCATGGCCACCTCCCGATCTTTGGCCGGCACCTCCATCATGGGGCGCCCATCCAAGGAAATGGTTCCGTGCGTGGCCTCCTCCAGACCGGCGATCAAACGCAGCGTNGTGGTTTTGCCACAACCCGAGGGTCCGACCAGCACGAGCAACTCGCCCTCCGCCACGGTGAGGCAAAGATCCTCGACCGCGCGCACGCCACCGCCCGCCCGAGCCGGGAACCGCTTGGTCAGATGTTCCAGGACGACACGCGCCATAGGGCCGCTAAGCCTTGACGAACAGGGCGAGGGATGCGGTGAAACCGTGGAGGAAGTTTTTGTCGCCGATGGGGCCGATTTCCCCGTTGCAGAAGAAGCCGGCCAGGCCCAGCGGGCCGAGGTGTTCCTGCACCATTTTCGCGTCATGGTCCGGGTGGCCAAACAAGCCTTGGCCGCGTCCATTACAACTGCACAAGCAGCCGCCGTAAATGGGGGAGCCGGCCAACCGCTGTTTCGTCCGCTCGAGCAACTCGTTCAGGTCCGCCGTTGCCGCCACCGCGGATCGCTGTTGGAACTGTACGGTTTGGCCCAAGCGCGGCAGCGCCCCGACCGCGAGGCTGCCCGACCGGGGATCGGCCCCCAGGAGGTTGCGAATCAGGAAATCGCCGCGGTGAAAGTCCTCGAGATACTCATTCACCACCAGACCGATGAAAATGTTCTGGCCGGCGTCGGTTTTATCCTTGCCCGGTAGCGCGTTAAAGGTCTCCATCAGCACCTTATAGGCGGGGCGATTCCCGATTTCGTGAATGAGGTTGCGTTCGACTTTAGTCAGCGTCCAGGTTTCGCCGATGGGCGTGCAGCCTTGGGAGGTCAGGCCGGCGAGTTTCACCTCCCCACCGACCGAAATGGCGACGCCGCCCTCCTCAAACACGTCTCCGTTCAGGTACACCTGGGTGCTCTGCTCCTGAAAATCGCCGCTCGCCAGTCCGCCCATCACCGGCAACGGCGCGTAGGACTCGCTCCAGGTTCGCAGCCAGGTCTCGCTGTCGATGTGGAACGGGTCGACAAACGCCAGCCAACCCCGGCTCTGGCTCGATTCCACCCCCGTCTGCGCGCGCCAATAAGCCGGCCCCGTACAGGCATCCACCTGGGCTTGCGTGAAATGCGCCGCTTCGAGTTTCGCGCCCGGCAGATGGTACAGGCCAAGGGCGAACCCGGCTTGTTCCTCGATTTCGGAAGCCCCCGCAATCAGGCTCTGGCTAGAACATCCGGCCAGCAACGGAATCCGGGCTTGGACGCGAAGCACATCGAGCAACTGCTGAGCATAGGGAAAGAACCGCGGCGTCATGAAGACCAGGCCGAGCGAGACGGACGGCGCGCGCAATTGGCGGCGCAAATCCAGCGCCCATTGCTCGATGGCACGCTCCTCAAAACCTCCGGGCCAGTGACCCGCAATCGAATACTCGTTGACCACAGGGCAACCATACCCGCTTTTCGCTAAAAAGTAAAAGAATCTCGCGCCCGCGGCTTGCATCGCCCCCACCCCCGGGCATATTGGCTGGGTGAAGGCATTGGCTGCGAACTTCTGGTACAGGGCGCCGGGCAAGGGGGCTCGCCCGCCGCAGGTGGCTTGATGAAAAAGGCCTACGGCGGAGTGGTCATTGATGACTTCGGGCGTGTGCTCTTACGCGAGCCGGCCTGGCACTACGACGATCAGGTATGGACCTTCGCCAAAGGCGGCCCCAAGCGTGGAGAATCCCCTGAACAAACGGCCGTCCGCGAGGTCCTCGAGGAAACCGGCATCGCCGCCGTAATCGTGGAGAAACTACCGGGTACCTACGACGGCTCGACCACCAGCAATGAGTTCTTTTTAATGCGGCCGGTGGGCGACCTCGGACAATTCGACGCGGAAACCTGGACGGTGAAGTGGACCACCCAGGAGGAGGCCGCCGCGTTGCTCTCCCTGACCCTCAAACCGAACCGGCGCGAACGAGATCTGCAAGTTCTCGCGTCGGCGTTCGCTCTCTTCTACAGCCACCGGGAACCTGCGCCTTGAGCGAGAGCGGGGGTCCGTTTCGTCTTGGTCGACCAGCTCCGACTTTTAACACCCCGCTTCCAGGGCGGTGTTAGCCAGCCAAACCCGCGTTGTCAACCGCTTCAGCGGCCTGGGCGGGAGAGTGGGTGGGAGAGATGGTTGACAATGGACGGCACCTCGGGGCATGCTGGGCACCAATCAGCAGCGCGGCGATCCCTCGCCGGGCGTTGGCAAGAACTTATGAGAAGACTTGCGTTGGTTCTGGCGGAAGCGGCACTGTTAGCCGCGGTCACTGGCGTGTGGGCGCAAAGCAGCCTCACGCCGCTTGCGGGTTTCGGAGGAGCCGACGGCTGGCTCGCCCCTGGCGAGGGTGGTTATGCCTACCTTACCACCACCAACGGCGAGCGGGGTATTGCCTGTGGCAACGGGCATCTGTACCTCGTCAACCGGGGCGGCGGGAACAACATCCGGCGGTTGGATCCGCTTACCGGCGCCGACCTGGGCTCGCCGCTGAACGTGGACGGCATCAGCGGCGGCACTTTCCAGGTGGACATGGTGCGCGTGGCCGGGGATGGCGCGATCTACGTCTGCAACCTGGCCAGCCCGGTTAGCGCGGCCAATCCCTTCCGAGTCTATCGCTGGGCCAACGAGGCGGCGACCCCGACGGTCGCGTTCAGTTCCACGAATATTACGGGCGGGCGGCTGGGTGACAGTTTCGATGTGACGGGCAGCGGAAGCTCGACCTTGCTGCTGGCAGGGGAATCAACCCAGGGCGGCAGCGGCGCGCGCAACGGCTATGTCGTGATGTCCACCACGGATGGGGTCAACTACACGGGATCGCTGGTGACATTCGCGGGCACCCCGCCCAACGGCGGCGATTTTCGCCTCGGTATCACCTTCGGCGATGCCAACCGGGTGTTTGGGACCCAGGGCGGCTCGGCGGGGTTCGCCCGCTACACCGCCTATTCGTGCGCCGGCGGTTCGCTCCTGGGCACTGGGGCTCTCATCAGCGGCACGGAGCGCCCCATGGACTACGCCGTGATCAATGGGGTCGCCGTGCTGGCCACCGTCAGCGCGGCCAACGCGACCGTCCGCGTCTACGATGTCAGCGAACCGCTGAGCCCGGTGCTTTTGCTCCAGGCCAATAACACCAGCGGCACGCTGCCCGCCAACCCGAACGCCAACGGATCGGTGGCGTGGGGGCCCATCTCCGGACCAAACGCCACGCTCTATGCGTTGAGCTGCAACCAGGGTATTCAGGCGTTCAACGTGATGATCGCCAACACCAACCCGGTTATCTCCGGCTCGGTGACCTGGACCAACGGCGTCCCCCTGGCCGGTGTGCGGTTGGCTACGAGCAGCGGGCGTTGCGCCTGCACGGGAACCGATGGCAGCTACGCTCTGGCGGTGCCGCCCGGTTGGAGCGGCACGGTGAGCTTGGAGCAGGCCGGATGGGCCGCCACACCCCCCATTCGCACTCATACCAGTGTGGCGAACGACATGGCCCATGAGGATTTCAGCCTGAGCCTGGCGGGAGCTTGCATCCTCAACGCCACCCTGGCGGGTAATCTGGTTTATCTCGGTTGGCCGTCGGCTCCGGGCCTGCATTACCAACTCCAATCCTCCACGGGCCTCGTTCCTGCGAACTGGCTCGACCTGGGCGCGGCGTTCAGCGGAACTGGTTGCCCGCTGGCCACCACCGTTCCCGTGAACCCCGCGTCGGCCGGCTTCTTCCGGTTGCGGCTAGCGCCGTAGTCCAAGCGGTTCCTCGGTAACAGGCTGCCGCATGGCCGTGTCCACACGGGCTTGCCTTCACCAGATCGAGTTCGGCTGGCGTGGAACCAGAAGCTCGCGGGTTCAACTGGCGCAATTAACTGCACGAGTTTTCGCCCCAGTTGGTCCGGTAAGAACTGCGCGCTTACGCTCGCCGCTTCACCTCGGGTGTCTGCTCGGCCGCGGACCCTGGTTGCGCGGTCAAGGGGAACGGTTGACCGCTAGCGTGCCTGAGTTGAATATGCCGCCCCCCTCACCGAGCCCGGGATACCCCGAGTTTCCAGATCCGGCCCAGCGGGAACCGCCGTAACTGTCGTCGCCGCCGATGGCAGAAGTGCCACTCAGCGTGGACTGGTTGAGGGTCAGAACCCCTGCGTTGTAGATGCCGCCGCCAAAACCCGAGCCGCCATTGCCGCCTGATCCACCCAGGCTGCCATACGAGCCGGAACCACCATTGCCGCCGGCGAAAGTAATGAAGGTGTTGGCGCCCGGGTGGCAGTACTCGGCGGCAAAGCGTAGGGAGCCGGGGCCGGCATCCGCGAGGTTAGCGACCGCCAAATTAGTGTCGATGTTGTAGAACTCCACCGCTCCCAGATCCGAGGCCAGGCCGATGCGGCGCGCGAAGCCGTTCTGGTCGACCATAAGCGCCGTCGGGCCACCGTCATCAATGGCCGGGGAATCCGGCAGCGGCAGCAGCGTCTGAGTGGGCCCTCCATCGGCTTGGAGCTATGCATCAAACCGCCGACAGAATTCCCTGGGCGTGACGATCTCGACGCCGAAGGGCTTCCTCAGCACCCACAAGTCCTTGTCCTTCGTCACGATGAATTCGGCTCGGCTGGCCAGGGCACAAGCGAGAAAAGCGTGATCCTTGGCATCTCGACTTCGCCGTTTGCCCATAGGGGAAGGCTCCACCGACAATGCCAGGCCCGCAGTCCAGTCCAGGAAAGGAGTGGGGTCTTTATCGGGACATTCCCGGTGTCCGATCCGAGCCGCCAAGGTTCGATATTCGTCGAGGATGGTCTCAGTTACCGCCAAGCGGCACTTCCGCCGCGCCAAGAGCATGGAACAGGGACGGTTCTCGCTCTTTGGCCAGAACGCCGCCGAAACCACGACGTTCGTTTCCACGACCACGGTCATGCTCTGCGACTCCGCTGGTCGGCCCGGTATCTCGTGATCTGGTCCTGGATGCGAGCCTCGTCCTCGGCGGTAATGGACCGGGTGCGTCGTCCGTCGTCGAGCGCCTTGAATACCGCCGCCAACTCGGCTTCGGTTGGTTCCGGCACCGGCGTCACGTAGAAGCCATCGCCGGCCTCGGTGATCCGCAGAGAGGTTCCTGCCGCGATGCGCTTGCGCTCGCACATGGCTTTGGGCAACACCTCTTGCCGCTTGGTGGTCACTGTAATCGTCGTCGTCACACCCGTAAGATTATCCTACGGATTGGTTCCATCAAGCCCAGAGCCTGGTCAGCACACCCACTGCTTCTTTCGGCGAGTGGGGTTTCAAGAGGGCGTTGCTGCCCACGGGCGGGACCGCGGTCGGCGACGACTCTCCAGGCATGGCTGGACGTCAGAGGCCAGGAACCCGGCCCCCTGTTCACGAATTTCGACCGGGCGAGCAAGAAAGGCAGGCTCAGCACGGTGGGCCTGTATAAAGTGGTTCGTGGGCTTGGGGAGCGAGTCGGGTTGAAAGTCCGGCCACACAGTTTGCGCCACACCGCGATTACAGAGGCATGTAAAGCTGCCCAGGCTAACGGAATCGGGTTGGAAGAAGTGCTGGACTTCTCCCGGCACAGCCGGAAGTCAATCGCCATCCTCATGGTTTACCGCGACCGCGAGAGGAACGTTCAGGGCAAGCTCGCGTCTCTGGTCGCGGGAGCGGCGGGATAGGGGAGCTTCGGCGGCGGCGTCGAACGCCCCGCTGCCCATAACCAAGGCACCTCAGCCTTACGATCGGGTAGATTTCCTGATGTGAAATCGCCAACGGAATCCGCTTGCAATCCCGCCGTGCTGGGTCCATGATCCCCGCTAGTGCTGAGCCTCTCAGCATTTCGGAGGACTCGGCGGAGATCAGCAACGTCTCGATAACTAAAGACATCTAATGAAGACCATCAAGGGAACACCCCACACGCCTTCGCCAATCGCAAGCTTTGCTGCCGTTATCATCCTGCTTACCCATGCGCCCCATGTCCGCGCCATCGAGGGTCTCACAGCCCAGGTGCAGTGCCCAAACATCGTGTTATCGTGGCCCAGCGTGGACACCGAATCGTATATCGTGCAGTTCAAGACATCATTGGATACCAGTTCGCCCTGGGTTACGTTGACCAACCCGTATCCCGCCGCCTACGGAACGAACATGACATATTTCGTTCACGCGAACTAAGTCACTTGCCCGACCAATTCGGAAGGGAGCGGAAGCGGTGGCGGTCCGCCCCCTGCTCCGAGCGGAGCCATGCAACAATCCAGCGCCACGCAATCAGCACCGTCCGTGGTGATGGCGGCGCCTGCCGATGGCGCTGGAGAGGCGGTGCCTTTGGAAATATTCCCGCCGGGTTTCGACTTATCTCGGTTCATCATTTTCGAGCCGTCAACCGGAGAATGGGTGAGCGGCGCCGGTTACACTCGAATCGAGCCTACGCTGGCTATCGTGCGACCTAACGGTCCGCAGCCGATGGATGGCGGCGGCGGAGCAGTGGTCAGTAGCGGGTTTTATCGCGTTGTAAGAGTAGGCCCACACATTGTCGGTATTACCAATGGAATGGCGCTCTCCGGCGTTTGTCAAATCCCTGTTGAAGTGGGCTACCCTGATGGGCAGCTTGTAACACTCTCCCTAACTGAGGACGATTCACCCGTAAACGAGGAGGCCATTCACGGCGCTCCATTTGAGCTGCCCGTTCCCTTGGTTACCCTTGACACAACGCGAATGGCTAATGGTGTTCACAATATCGCCGCCTTCGCCCGCTGGGAAAATCCAAATGGAACAAATGAGGATGGCAGCAGCTACTTTGAAGCGGATTGTCCGCCGATTTCGATTGTTGTATCCAACGAGATTAGTTACCCAAATTGGATGCCTGGTTTCGGACAATTGGGGAATTCACTCCTTATCTCGGCGCAATCAGCACACGCGAACGTGAATTTCCTGATCGACATTTATGGGGCAAACGCTGGTTACATCGGCACGTTTTCTGGCTACACACCTGACGGCAGCATTTATGGATGGTGGAATCTGGTGGGACCGCCGCCGAATTACATCAACTATACAAACGAACCCTGGTTCCAATTCAAAATCAGCACTCCTTACGTTGACCCCGCTACTCCCAAGAGTTACAAAATAACGGACCCTTGGCCCGATCCAGGCGACTGGGTTATTGTTGCCCAACACGCCTTCGATAGCATGACTGACGCTGAAACGCTGTATGAGGAAATAGACGGTTTCATTGGATTGGCCCAAGCCAGCGGTTTAACCGTGCGCCCGCCCCCGCAGGATGGTCACGCTTACCCTATTCACTTCAAAGACCCTGTTTATTCCCCTGGGGATTGGACCGCGTTTCGGCAGGCGTTATATCATTCATATTCACGCAACCTTGTCTATTTCGGCCACGGTGGCCCGAACGGTTTCGGACTGAACCAGACGAGCACTAATTCCTCGATTGTAGCTTCTGAAATCCAGACGAATTTGCATACGGTTCCCCTTAACCAGACCAACCGCCATGCCTATCGGCTGGTGATCATTGACGGCTGTAGCACTGCTGCCGGGTCTTTGCCAGAGAGTTTTGGTATCCTTCATAAAGAGGATGTTCAGGGTATTGATTACGTAAATGCCTCATTGCGTCCATCTGCCTTTGCGGGCTGGAGTGCAGACAAGTGGGTGGGCTTCCTGAACGGCTCCGCGATCAATTACGGCCACGTCAATTTCATCATTCATATCCAGCAGGAATTAGCTAACGGTAACGGTATCAGAGGGGCGATCGATGCAGCAGGCCGTTACCCCGATGTTAGTTTCGTTAACACAAGCCAGATGAAAGTATTCGGGTTGTGGGGCTTGACTTTTTGGTCCTATAATAATTGAGGCGAGTATGCTGGAACTAGTTCATATGACGGCCACCTATTCAAACGCAATGTTGGTGGCAATTCTCCCTCACGTTTCCGATTTCGCCATGAAATTGGGCCTACCCATTTCGCAACCAATAACCGCAAGTCAGGTTGTGTGGTTTCATCCCTCGCCTTACAAGGACCTTATTGGTGGTGGATTGGTGTTATCGAATCGCTATTGGTTTGCTTTCAACAATGGTTGTGTAGAAGGGTTTCGCACACCGGATAATATCTTTTATGACCAGGACCCTGCTGCCAATTGGCCGAGCTATGCTTACGGCAAGGACAACATGACAACGAATGCGGTGCTAGCACTCGCACGGGAGTCATTAAAGAAACTCGGCTACGCTCCTGAGCTTCTTGGATGCGATGCCCCCCCAAAATCGTTCAATGGTCCGTATGACACAAAAGATGGCCGATATGTTCCGGGGTGTCAAATGCGATGGGAGAGCATTCCAGATGCAAGGACCGCAGAAGAAAGCAAGAACAATGACATTGTGACGGTTGAGATTGACATGAACAAGAAAACTGTTGTGGGTCTGCATATCACCAGCAAGAAAGTCTGGCGAGCACCACCAAAACTTAGTGTTCAGCCGGAGCTTGAGAAGGACTTCAAGCAGCGAACGAAGCTAGATTCCATGTTTATCCGCACTAACGCGCCGCCGACGTTGACGAAGTAGATGGGACCAGACGCTCGGCAGCCGCTCGTTGCTGGGGCTGAATGGGGACATCGGGTGGGAGATGGCGGTGGCACTCTGTTCTAGGTTTCCGCTTGGGCGATGAGCAATGCTGAGAGAGTCGTGGTTAATGAAACTCCAATTATTCAAACCATAATAATCAGCCACGGGCGGCCACCCCCCGGTTGGGTGGTGCCCGTACGACCGGCCCGGACGCTGGGGGCATTTCCCTACCGCACCCCCGATGAGGCTCGTGTATCTGGGGGCTGGTTAGGCTGGCTTGCCCTCAACGCCGGACAGCCGAGCGGTCAAACCAGATCAACCGTTGGCGCTTTCCATCGCGGAGTGCACCCGGCAACCGGCTTATTTGGGCCGCCCGGAACATGGCGTCGTCACAACCCAATCCTGGCAGGATACGCTTGAGGTCCTTCATCAACTGCTTGAATTGGGCCGGGTCCTTGACGTGCGGGTTGCCGAGTTTGTCGAACCAGCCATGCAAGGACTTCCCGGCGGTGTCAATAATGGCGCACAGCGGCAGGAACTGGCGACACCACCGGAACACCGCCAGGACCTCCGGTTTGCTGAGCGTGTCGGATTCGACCACTAGGAAGCGGTTGTAGCGCACGTTCTTTGCCGACCGGCTTGTCGAGCGTGCGGCGAAAACCCCCGAGCACATACCGTCCCCTGGGGGCCTTGGAGCTGCTCGGCCCACTTTTTTCGCCCATCAACGGTTTTCTTGTGTTGCGGTTTTCGGCGGTCCACCGTAATATTGCTTTCGTGACCTACGAGCCAGGCCTCTGGATCACAGAAAAGTGCCCGCGTGGCGGAATTGGCAGACGCGCTAGATTCAGGTTCTAGTCCTTAACCGGATACAGGTTCAAGTCCTGTCGCGGGCACCACTTTGGAATCACCCCGGAAAAGCCCATTTTCCTTGGAAAACCTCGTATTTTCAGGCTTTTTTGCGGGTTTCTTCCTTCGCCTTTTTGCGGTCAACTTCGGTCAACTTCTGCCCCTTGGAAGGGCACCGGAAGGCACCGGAAGGCACCGGAAGGCACCGGCTTTTTCCCCCGTATCAATCGAAACAAAGAAAACACATGAACCCACAGAATACCGCCCCCGTCTTAACTACCCTTGCCCCTGCCGCATTATTCGCCCCTCCGGTGCTGCTGGTTGGCGCGCTCGTTGGAATCGGCCTTGTTTGGCTGTTCTCCGGGACACGCAAAACGGGGAACGGGGCACCGGACCCGGACACGGCGGCCCCGGACCCGAAGGCACCGAAGGCACCAAAGGCACCGGCAGAGGCCAGCCTAGAACCATCCCGGGCAACCCGCACTGGGAGCCGGATAACGCGGGAAGACTTGGCGGAAGCCCTGGCCTATGGTGAACGGCCCGTGACGCGCAAGGAATGCGTCGCCGCACTTGAGGCGCTTGGCTACCGCAAATCTGCCGCGTACAACGCCCTGGCACCGCAAAGCAGATTCCGCCACTTGATCGAGACCGCACCGGACGGCCTGTTTGAGTGGAAAGGCTGACGCCCCGGCCCCAAGGCACCAAAGGCCCCAAGGGCACCAGCGAAGCCAAGGCTGGAATCTCACCGCCAAGCCGCGTTGCCAGCGGATGCCCTGGCTTGTGGCATCACGCGCGAGACGTGGCACCGGCCTGGCACCCCAGAGGGAGGCCCCGGACCCGAAAGGCACCGCGGGCACCGGGGCGGGCAAGAACCGCCACGCGCAAGACATCCTTGTCTCCGGCCCCGTTGAGGGCTACTCTATTGGCGGGGCGAAGTGTTTCGGACGTAGAGAAAGAGGTCCGCTCACGGCGGGCATCAATCGTCGCCCCACTTTGGCCTTTACCGATACCGCGAACGTTTTCTTGGCTTCGGGAGATTCGCTTCCGGCCTTGCGGAAATCTGCCACCGGAATACTCTTCCCCCGTCATGCCGCATTTGTCTTGGAATGAAGTCCGCGCACGCGCAATCCAGTTTTCGCGCGATTGGTGCAACGCTGTTTCTGAGCGCGCAGACAAGCAGACTTTTTACAACGAGTTCTTTGAGGTTTTCGGCATCCGGCGCGCATCCGTCGCCGCATTCGAGGCGAACGTGCGCGGCCTGGCAGGGCACCTAAACGCCATCGATCTGCTATGGCGCGGCACACTTATCGTAGAGCACAAAAGCCGAGGCCAGAGCCTTGCCCGCGCCGAATCCCAAGCTTTCGGCTACATCGAAGACCTGACGCGCGAAGGCCGTTCCGATGAAGTCCCCCGGTTCGTGCTCATTTCCGATTTCGCCCGCTTCGTGCTCTATGACCTGGAGCCGGAGGAGCAACAAGGCTTGCCACTTTTCGCCGGGCGGCCCCTCTCGCGGATTGAATTCCCGCTGGCAGACCTGCCGCGCCACATTCGCGCCTTCGCCTTCATGCTCGGTCAAGCGCGCGTACGCCTCGATCCAGAGGACCCGGCGAACGAACGGGCGTACGCCAGAATGTGCGAATTCCATGACGCGCTGAAAGCGGGCGGCTTTGGCGGGCACGACCTTGAGCGTTTGCTGGTTCGCATCCTGTTTTGCGTTTTCGCGGAAGACACCGGCATTTTCGAGCCGGAATCCTTTACCAATTTCATCACGCAGCACACGCGCGAAGACGGTTCGGACCTAGGCGCACAATTGAACGCCCTCTTTGAATGGTTGAACCGACCAGAGGCGGAAGACCGGCTTGACGATACAGACCCGCTTTACGGTTTCCGTTACGTCAACGGCGGCTTGTTCGCTGAGCGTCTTGGTTTCGCGCGATGCACACGATCCATGCGTGACGCGTTAATGGCGTGCTGCCGGTTCCATTGGGCCAAAATCTCACCAGCGGTTTTCGGGTCGCTTTTTCAGGGTGTCATTGACGACCGGACGCGCCGCCAACAAGGCGAACACTATACCAGCGAGCGGGACATAATGAAAGTCATCCGCTCGTTGTTCCTCGCCGCCCTACTCGCGGAGTTTGAACAGCTAAAGCGTGACCGCTCGACACGTCGCGCCGCGAATCTTGAAGCGTTCCAAACCAAGCTCCGCAAATTGAGGTTTCTCGACCCCGCATGCGGTTGTGGTAATTTTCTGGTGCTTGCCTATCGCGAGTTGCGCCAGCTTGAACTTGAAGTCATCCGCGAATTGCGCGGCACGGCACAACAAGCCTTGAACGTGCGGGACTTGTGCCAAGTGGACGTTGACCAGTTCTACGGCATTGAGCTTTCCGAATGGGCGGTGCGGATCGCGGAAGTTGCCATGTGGTTGGTTGACCACCAGTTGAACGCGCAAGCCGCTGAAATATTCGGCCAACGGTTTGAACGCTTGCCGCTCCGCGCTTCGCCGCACATCGTCCAAGCCAACGCACTTCGCACGGACTGGAACACCGTGTTGCCGCGCGAGCAGTGTTCCTACGTTCTCGGCAATCCGCCATTCGTGGGCAAGCACTTGATGAATGGGGATCAAGGGCAGGACATGGCGCTTGTCTGGGGCGAAACGGAGGGCGTCGGCGTTCTGGACTACGTCACTGGCTGGTACAGGAAGGCCGCCGAATACATTCATGGCACAGGGATAGTTGTCGGCTTTGTTTCAACCAATTCAATCACGCAGGGGGAACAGGTGGGGGCTTTGTGGAATCCGCTGTTTCAACGCTTTGGTCTGAAAATTCACTTCGCGCACCGGACTTTCGCATGGGAAAGCGAAGCACGAGGCAAAGCACACGTTCACGTTGTCATCATCGGGTTTGCGGGTTTTGATACCACCGCCAAACGCATCTTTGAATACGGCGGTGCGGAAGTTGTTGCGGCAGCGGCGTCCAACATTAGCCCTTATCTCATAGAGGGCGCGGATGTCGTTGTCTCCTCTCGCAGTCAGCCAATTTGTGACGTGCCAGCGTGCGAGTACGGCAACAAGCCGACCGACGGTGGGCACCTAATCCTTGAAGAAAAAGACCGCCAGCTATTCCTTGCGAAAAACCCCGACGCACGGCCATATGTTCGCCCGCTGCTTTGCGCTGAAGAATACCTGCACTCCATTCCCCGCTGGTGTCTGTGGCTCAAGGACGCTCCGCCCGCCGATGTTCGGAACATCGAAGGAATCCGGCAACGTGTAGAAGCAGTGCGCGAATTCCGTCTTGCCAGCAAGAAAGCTCCGACTCGCGAAAAGGCAGACCAGCCAAGCTTGTTCGCGGAAATTCGCCAGCCTACGTCACGCTATATCGTCATTCCGAGGCATTCATCAGAGACGCGCAGATATATTCCATTCGGTTACTTTGATCCGGGCGTTATTCTCCATGACAGTTGCTCCTGCCTGCCGGATGCGACCCTGTTTCACTTTGGCGTTATATCATCACTGATGCACATGGTTTGGATGAGCACCGTTTGCGGCAGAATCAAATCTGACTATCGCTACTCGTCCAATATCGTCTATAACAACTTTCCCTGGCCTAATCCGACAACTGAGCAGCGCAAGCAGGTTCAAGAAAAGGCGCAAGCCCTTCTTGAAGCCCGCACCCCGCACTTGCCGCCGCGCGGCATGAGCACATTGGCAGACCTTTACGACCCGAACGCCATGCCCCCGGAATTGCAACGCGCGCACAACGAACTAGACCGCGCCGTGGAGCGATCCTACCGCCCAGACCGCTTCACCAGTGACCGGGAGCGGGTGGAATTCCTTTTCCGCCTTTACGAGCAACTAACCGCGCCACTCCTGCCCGCCACGCCCCGCGCGCGTCGCCGTCGCCAGCAAGTGACCGATCCCACTCCGCGCCCGCGCGGTGGCCGTACCCCCGGCCTTCCCGACCGGGCGCTTTGAATTTGGCTCATTCGAGGGGAGAACCTTGGCTAAAGTAGTCGCTCACCAAGTTACGGTGAGTCCAATCCTCGCGCTGGCGTGCGGCCTCGCGCGCTGCGGTTTCCGCTTCCGGGTAATGCGCGCCGATCCCGTACTTGTCGGCCATCTTGACTTGCCATTCAATTTCATCCGTACTTAACCCCGCGCCCCACACGCGCCCGCCGCCGCCGCCCGGACTCCGGCGGATCTTCACCAGTCGCTCGATCAATTGGTAACGCCGCCACGCTTCGGGCACGTGCATTAGAATATCCCAAAGGCGAAGAACGGCGGCCCCGCGCTGTCTTAACGCCGTCCGCCACTCGCGATTCATAGGCTCTTCTGCGCCGTGCAGAGTTTCCAGGGATGCCAGCAAGCTCTCGGCTTCCTCCGGATTGTGGCTTTGAATGACCTGCTCACGCATGACGCGGTTGAAACACGCCTGCGCGCCCGTGCGGATGCATTCGATAATTGCCTTCGCGCGGTTCATCTTCCCCGCCTTGCAGATTTGGTCCACGTCCTTGGAAAGCTCGCCGTCCAAGGCGACCGTGTCGGCATTGCCGCCTTTCTCCATAACGGGAAGGCCCTCCCGGATAGCCTGCCGCATGATAGCGCTACGGCTTTCTTTTTTGGCTTCGGCCATGCGGTCAATTTCGGCCAAGAGTTCATCATCAATCGAAAGCGGGATATTACGGTTCTTTGTTGCCATATACCGAAATATACGACCTTGTAAGAAAGCTACAAGATAATTGTTGACATTGTAACAATGTTACAATAAATTACGCTCAATGAATAAAGTGAACTCGATTCCGCTGGCGGTGCCAGAGAACCTGCACCGTCAGATCAAGTGTGGGGCAAGGCAAACCCAACTTTCGCAAGCGGACGTGATGCGCCATAGCCTTCGTTTGGGCTTGCCCCTGTTCCTGGAAGGCTTCCCGAAGCCCCCTCGCGCGAGACGATAGGCGGACCCCCCTTTGGCAGAGCGTCATGAAAATTGCGAAGGTCATTCACCACGGGCTTGTGCGTTATCGGGTCAACGAGGCACAAGGGGCGGACGGGAAGCGCCTGCGCAAGTTCTTTCAGACGAAAGAGGCGGGGGAGGCGTATATCAAGGAAAGGACGGCGGATACCAAAGCATACGGCGTCCACTTCGCCACCATCCCAACCGCAGAGCGGGCTTCCATCGGCTACCAGCTTGAGCGCCTCAAGAACCTTGGCTGGACCCTGCCCGGCGCTGTGGACTTCATAGAGAAGCATGGCAAAGCCGCTCCCTCGTTGCCATTGGGAAAAGTGGCGGCTGAATTCCTGGCCACCAAGCAAGGCAGCGGGTTGCGGCCCCGGTATGTAAAAACCCTCCGCGCCTCAATCAACCGCTTCCTGATCGGACGGCGGGAAAAGGTGATTGGGGACATTTCCCCGGCAGAAATCCAGGAATACATATCGAGCAATGGCTGGCTTCCGGCGACCATGCGGAGCTACCTGGTTGACGTGCGGACGCTCTTTGCGTTCGCCCTCAAGCGGAATTACGTCCGGGAAAACACCGCCCTGGCGGTGGACTTGCCCAAGGTCGAGGAGACCCCGCCCGGCATCGTGACGCCGGAACAGGCAACGGCCATCCTTAACGCCAGCATTGATTACGCCCCTGACGCCCTGCCCGTCCTGGCGTTGCAGCTTTTCGGCGGCTTGCGCCGAGCGGAGGCGGAGGAGTTGTCATGGGACGCGATTTCGACAGACTTTGTCGAGGTAAAGGGGCACATAGCCAAGACCCGCAAGCGCCGTCTTAACACGGTCTCGCCGCAATTGCGCGCTTGGCTCGATACCGCCCGCGCTGTAGGTGGCACACTGCCCGCCCGGAACTACGCCGACAAGCTCAAGCTTGTTCTGGACAAGGCCGACATGCGGCAGGAATGGGACCAAAACGCCCTGCGCCACTCATTCGCGAGCTACCACTTCGCCGAGCACAAGAACGAGAACGAAACGGCGGCTCTGATGGGGAATTCGCCGCAAATGGTCTTTCAACATTACCGGGAGTTGGTGCGGCCCGAGACGGCGGAACGCTTTTTCGCCATCATGCCGCCAGCCGATGCCGTAACGCGAGCAGAAGCCGCACGGCATCACGCTCCCCGCGTGATACCGCCGCGAGAGTCCAAACTCACCGGCACGGTGCTGGCGGCTGTTTTCGATAATGGACGGCTTTCGCTGACCCGGAAGGATGGCGTTCAGGCCCTAGTGACGCACACGGGATGCTCGGTTGCAGCGGCGTACAACGCGCTGGCACTTGACGGAAGGTTCAGAGCAAAGCTGTCCGAGGTGGATGGCAAGCTGTCCTGGCGAGACGCTTCGCCCGCGACCGTCCCGGAAGCCCCCGTTGCGGCATGACGGCGACCCAGACTTTTTCAAGACTATGATCTACTCCGAATCCCTACTTTCAAAAGCCGCTGTGATGGCGTGGCTAGGCGTCAGCGACAAGACCGTTCGCCGCCTCGTCAAGCAAGGCCGCCTGGCTGCGGTGAAGCTGGGAAAAACGTCGCCGCTTAAGTTCCGGCAACTGGACGTTGCGCGCTTCGTTGAGTCTGCGAGCGTCACCGGCTCCTAAACGGAGAGAATCACTTGCGACCCCATGAAACTAAGCGAATTGCTAACCCGGCTGGAAGAAGCCACCAAGGGCTCGCCACACAAAACGGCCAAGGGCTATACCTGCCGCTGCCCGGCCCACGATGACGCAAAGCCAAGCCTCTCGATTCAGCAAGGAGACGATAGCCGCATCCTGGTGAAGTGCCACGCCGGATGCGCGCCAGAGGCCGTTGTTGCCGCCCTTGGCCTTCGGATGGCTGACCTCTTCCCGGCAGCCGATAACGCCACCCAGGGGGCAAGGGGACGCCCTCGAAAAGTCTTCAACATCGTTGCAACCTACCCCTACCGGGATAGGGATGGGAAAGTCCTGTTTGAAGTCTGCCGGTTGGACCCAAAGGACTTTCGGCAACGACGCCCCGACCCATCGGGTTTGGATGGCTGGACGTGGAATTTGAAGGGGGCTCGCCAAGTGCCTTTCCGGTTGCCTGAACTGGTCAAGGCGGTCAAGGATGGCGAAACGATTCTCGTTGCCGAGGGCGAAAAGGACGCTGAACGCCTGGCGGAAAATGGTTTCGCCGCGACGTGTAACGCTGGCGGTGCCGGTAAATGGCGCGAGGAGTTCGCCGAGTATTTCGACGGGGCAAGAGCCGTCGTTGTCATTGCTGACAAGGACAAGCCGGGCCGGGAACATGCTGCCAGCGTCGCAGGCAGGCTAAAGCCGCTGGTGCGGTCGTTGAAGGTAATTGAATTGCCGGACATTGGCGCGCACCCGGTCAAGGATGCCGCCGACTACTTCGCCGCTGGCGGTTCGCCAGAAAGCTTGCGGGCAATCGCGGCGGAAGCTCCCGAGTATGTTCCCACCACCGAGTTGACGCCTTCCACCTGGTTCAAGGCACGGTTTCCCAAGCTCGCGGAGAAATACGGTGAACCGGTTCACCAGTCCATCGCGAACAACCGCGCACGGGTCCGCGATATTTCCGAGGATTTCATGGCGGCTACCATCGGCATGGATGGAACGTCTAACGCGCCGACGGTGTACTTGAGCATCGAAGAACGCTTTTACACTTACGCCCCCGCAACCGGGCACTTTGAGCGGCAGCGCGAGGAGGACATTGCCGCGCGCCTTTCCGCTTTGTTTTTGGAATGCGGGCGGGAGTGCCGGGAGTTCGCGGACGTTTCCAAGCTGGAATTCGGTTTCCGTGATTCAGCCGCACTGACCGGGATTGTCAGGCGGGCCAAGGGCCTGCTCGCGGTCGAGGATGATTTCTTCGCGAATGACCATACGCAATTCCTTCCCGTCGCCAACGGGATGCTGCGCTTAAGCGACCGGGCGTTATTGCCCTTTTCGCCCTCATATCACTGCCGCCACAAGCTCGCCGTCGCCTACGACCCCAAAGCCTACCCGGCGAGGTTCATGAACACGCTCTTGCACCTGGCTCTCGACTCGGCCGACGTGCTTTTGGTTCAACGCTGGTCCGGGCTGGCGCTGGTTGGCGTCAACCTCTCACAGAAGATTCTAATGCTGACCGGCACGGCGGGGGGCGGAAAGTCCACGCTCGTTTCCGTGCTCACCGGAATTATCGGAAGCGGAAACGTCGGAATGTTGCGGACTGAATTCCTTGCCGACCGGTTTGAAATTGGTCGCCACATGGGAAAAACACTGCTCTATGGCCCGGACGTGCCGGAAGATTTCCTCAGCAAGCGGACGGCGAGTACCCTGAAAAGCCTGACGGGCGGAGATATGATGACGGCAGAATTCAAGAACTCCAACGAATCGCCCCAGGTTAAATGTCAATTTAACGTCATCGTCACCAGCAATTCCCGCCTCGCGGTCTATTTGGAAGGCGATGCGGACGCTTGGCGTCGCCGTCTGGTCATCGTGAAATACGAGCGCGCCAAGCCGGAAAAACCGATTCCGAATCTGGCCGAAACGCTGGTCGCGGAAGAAGGCCCTGGCATCCTGAATTACATGCTGGACGGGCTGGAAGCTCTCCGGGCTGACGGGTGGGATTTGCGCTTGAACGAGCGCCAGCAAGCCCGGGTGGATGACCTGTTGCTTGAATCGGATTCCCACCGGGAATTTGTAAGGGCCTGCCTGTTGAAGGACTCCCAGGCACCGGGAATGACCAAGGCGGAAGTATTTGCCGCTTACGTGGAATTTTGCGACCGTCGCGGTTGGCTCGCTATGTCAAAAAACCGTTTCGGGAAACTTGGTGCTGAAATAATTGCCCAGGAATTCGGCCTTTCCGTCCGGGGGGATATTCGTGGCGAGGACGGAAAACAAAACGACGGTTGGAAAAACCTACGGCTGAAAAGGGAAGGAGACCGGGTTTTGTGATTTATCCGCAATCGGTTTTAATCCACGCGACAGCCGGAAACACTCTGCCCGGAAACCTTTTGTATTTAATTCCAGGGTTTTCCCTATTTTGTTCATTGGAGTTAAGAAAGAGCCCCCGAAGTCCCCGGACGGGGAGAACGGGGATTGTTTTCCTCGTTGTCGCGGAAAAGGGCAAGAAGGCCGGAAATAAATGCGGCGAGACTCGCACGAGCGTTTTCGCGAAAGCCTGCCCGCGAGTTTCCGGGCCGTTTCGCGCAAACTCGCGGAATGCACACGGCCTATTTGAGGGCAGCGGCTCAGGGGCATCGCGGAAAGGCACTAAAAAGGCACCGGGGCAGAGAAACCGCGAAATACTGGGCTTTTTTCGATATTTTGCAGTCCTTCAAGTCCTGTCGCGGGCACCACCTCAGTTGCTGGTTGTGACGGCTCGCCCCGGCCAAAGCTCGGGAGTTGGGAGCCGGGCACGCCGTGGTGGAAGTCTTGCCGCCCGACAGTTTCGCAGCGTGAAACCTGTCAGATGCCCGGCTGGATGGGCGCGTCTTTTGAAGGGGTTTCCAGCCGCAATTTTGTCATGCGCTGGAAGTCGGCATGGTTTACCGTCATGATTCGCTCCACGCCCGCCTTTTCCGCAGCCTGGCAGTGCATCCAATCGTGGATATTCTTGCCGATGATATGGCCCACTTTGGTGGAATCTTCCATCGCTTGCACGGCTTGCTGGCCATTCAGGTCAACAAACTCGAGCCTGGAACAGATGTCCCTAACCGCTTTCGCGGCCAAGGCGGGCGGGAGTGCTCGTTTCAGCGTTTTCCCGCCCTCGATTACCACCAGACCGGGACCGCTCAGGACACAGAAGAACTCGGCGACGCTATGTGAGCGCGTAATGCCCGCTGGTTCTTGCCGCAGAACATAAGCGCGAACCAGTCCGGAAGTATCCCAGTACGTCTTCATTCCCTGGATTCCGCCAGCGCGTCCAGAATCGCTTGGTCCGAAATCACCGAGTCCCTCAATTGGTCTTCGGTTACTTCCTGCCGTTCATAGACCGGCGAGATCTTCGCCCTCGGCTGCCCATAGTCGGTGATGGTCACCGTCCGCTGGCCATGAATTACTGGCCGCACAATCTTAGCGGTTTCGCGATGTAGCTCTGTCAATGTCGCTTGCATGAAGCAAACATACGCATTCTGCGCACTTCCGCAAGCCATTTCGGGACGCTTTCGCTCCTCTTGGATGAGGGCATACGCGCTCCTGTCTGTTACGCCCCTCGGAGGGCCCGGCGGGATAGAGCGGAAGTGGACGTCCCCCGCGAACGCCCTTGCCGCCGAGCGGGGTCGCGATTATTTTTCGGCCATGAACTTACGAACCTGTCTGGGCGCGCGCGCTCCGGTTTCTCCGGTAGCCCCCCGCCGTTCCTCGATCATCCTGGCCGGCAGCGCTGTGCTGATGCTGGGGTTGGCTCCCCTGGCCGGGGTGGCGGCGGGCCTGCCGGCGGTTCCGGCGGCGCGCGAATTGGTGACCAATACCTACCACGGCACGGCCGTGGTGGATGAGTATCAATGGATGGAAAACTCCCCGACCCCGGCCGTGCGGGAGTGGACACGGCTGGAAAACGAGCGCACACGCGGGTATTTCAACGGGCTGGCGCATCGCGAGGGCCTGGCCCAGGAACTCAAGCAACTGCGCGGTGAGGAATCGGCGCGCTACTCAGGGTTCACCGAGAAAAAAGGGCGGATATTTGCCATCCGATTCAAACCCCCGGCACAGCAACCCGTGTTGGTGCGGTTGTCGTCGCTGCAACCGCCCGCCCTCTGGCGGCCCGTGTTCGACCCGAACACCTACGACCCCAATGGCACGACCACCATTGATTGGTATGTGCCCTCGCCGGATGGCCAGCGAGTCGCCATCTCGCTCTCGGCAGGCGGGAGCGAGCAAGGGACGCTGCACTTTTTCGAGGTGGAAACCGGCAAGGAACTGGCCGACCGCATTCCGCGGGTGCAATTTCCGACTGGAGGCGGGAGCGCCGCCTGGGCGGGCGATGGTTCGGCCTTGCTCTACACGCGCTATCCCAGCCCGGGCGAGCGGCCCGAAGCCGATCTCAATTTCTACCAGCAGGTCTGGCTGCACCGCCTGGGAACGCCGGTGTCCGAAGACAAACTGGAACTTGGTCGTGATTTTCCGCGCATCGCGGAGATCGCCTTGGATGCCAGCGAGGCCGGCGGGTGGACCGCGGCCACGGTTGCCAACGGCGACGGCGGGGATTTTGCGCATTACCTCCGGGATGCGGCAGGGCAGTGGCGGCAGTTGACGCGCTTCGAGGACGGCATTAAGCAGTTGCGCTTCGGGCCCGACCAGGCGGTTTACTTGCTGTCGCAGAAATCCGCCCCGCGCGGCCAGATCTTGCGACTGGCCCTCGGGGCTCCCGGGTTGGCGAATGCCACGGTGGTGGCGCCCGAGCGGCAGAGCGTCGTCGTCGGCCTGGCCCCGGCCGCGGACGGGCTGTATGTGGATGCGATGCAGGGTGGACCTTCCGAGCTCCTCTACTATCCGCGCGGCCACACGCAGCCGCGCGTGATTCCCACCCTGCCCGTGTCCGCGGTCGCGGGGATGGACGCCTGGCCGGGCCATGACCTCTTGTTCGGCAACGTGAGTTATCTCAAGCCCTTCGCCTGGTTCACCTGGAACCCGGCGGACAAGGCGCCGCGCCGCACCGCGCTTTACACGACGTCACCGGTGGATTTTGACGATCTCGAGGTCGCGCGGGAGTTTGCGGTTTCGAAGGATGGGACGAAGGTGCCGGTGAACATTTTGCGCCGCAAGGGGACACGGCTCGATGGCCGCAACCCTACGCTGCTATACGCCTACGGCGGTTACGGCGTGAGCATGAATCCGGGCTTCGACGCCTCGCGGCGGATCTGGTTCGATGCCGGCGGTGTCTATGCGGTGGCGAACTTGCGCGGCGGTGGTGAATATGGGGAGGAATGGCACAAGGCCGGCAATCTCACGCGGAAACAGAACGTGTTCGATGATTTCATCGCGGCGGCGGAACATCTGGTCAAGCGCGGCTATACGAGCCCGGACAAGCTGGCCGTGGAAGGCGGGAGCAATGGCGGTCTGCTCATGGGGGCGTTTCTCACGCAGCGCCCGGATCTGGCCCGGGCGGTGGTGTCTCACGTCGGCATCTACGACATGCTCCGCGTGGAATTGGATCCCAATGGCCAATTCAACGTGACGGAGTTTGGCTCGGTGAAAGAGCCCGATCAGTTCAAAGCCCTTTACGCGTATTCGCCCTACCACCGCGTGAAGGACGGGGTCAAGTACCCGGCGGTGTTTCTGATGACGGGCGAGAACGACGGGCGCGTCAACCCCGCACAATCACGCAAGATGGCGGCGCGCTTGCAGGCGGCGACGGCGTCGGATCGGCCGGTCCTTTTCCGCAGCACGGCGAGCGCCGGTCACGGGATCGGCACGGCCCTGAGCGAACGCATCGCCCAGCAGGCGGAAGTGTTTGCGTTCCTGTTCGATCAACTCGGGATCGATGGGGCACGGTGGACGTTTCGGTAGAGCGTAAACCGTCCCCTTCCGACCCGCAGGGGCCCGGCGTGCGAACCTCAGGCGCCGGCGCCCCGNGTCTTGCGCTCAGCCAAAGGTGGGGGGTTGAGTTTGACCTTGGGATAGCGCGGCTTGCCGTCGGGGGATTTGGGGAGCGTGGCGGCTTCCGCCAAAGAGAGGCTTAGGAACTCGGTCTGGCTGCGGAGTGATTTGGTGTCCGCCGCCGGCACGGCGAGGCGATACGAGCCATCCGGTTGCAGGAACCGGGTCTTGCGGTTGTCACCCAGGCAGATGGCCATGAAATGTCGAATGAGACGGTCGCGCAGGACGCCGTCGTCGATGGGAAAAACGACCTCGATGCGGCGGAAGAAATTGCGGGGGAGCCAATCGGCGCTGCCGACGAAGACCTGGGGGTCGCAGGCATTTTCGAAATAGTATAACCGGCTATGTTCGAGGAAGCGGTCCACGACACTGCGCACGGTGATATTTTCGCTGACGCCTTCGAGCCCGGGCCGCAGGCAGCAAATCCCCCGAACCATGAGGTCGATGCGGACGCCGGCCTGCGAGGCGCGGTAGAGGGCTTCGATGATCTTGGGCTCGGCCAGGGAGTTGATCTTGATCACGATGCGAGCGGGCAAGCCTTCGCGCGCGTGCTGGGCCTCGCGACCGATCAGCGCGACCAGCCGGTCATGGAGATCGAACGGGGCGACCAGCAGGCGACGCATCGGTCGGAACTGGCAGATGCCGGTGAGCAAGTTGAACAGGTTGGTGACATCCTCACCCAGGTCCGGCCGGCAGGAGATCAACCCGAGGTCGGTATAAAGGCGGGCCGTGGTGGGGTTATAGTTGCCGCTGGAGAGGTGGACGTAACGGCGGAGGTCATAGCCTTCGCGGCGGACGATCAAGGTGGCTTTGGCATGGATTTTAAAGCCCACCAGCCCATAGACCACATGCACCCCAGCCTCCTCGAGCCGGCGGGCCCAGAGGACGTTATTGGCCTCGTCAAAGCGGGCGCGTAATTCGACCACGGCGGTCACCTGCTTGCCGTTCCGGACAGCGTTCTCGAGGGCGCCGATGATCCGAGGGTCGCCCCCGGTTCGATAGAGGGTTTGTTTGATGGCCAGGACCTTGGGGTCGGCGGCCGCCCGTTCGAGCAGTTCCACCACGCTGCTGAAGTTCTCGTAGGGATGATGGAGGAGAATGTCCCGCTCCTGGACTGCGGCGAAGAGGTCGGGTTGGTGGCGGAGTGCGGGCGCGACCGGCGCGACGAACGGCGGGTCTCGCAACTCGGGTGAATGGTCGCCCTCGTAGAGGCTCATCAAGCGGGTTGGATTGAGCGGCCCGTTGATGAGGTAAAGATCCTCTTCGGTGAGGCGGAGGGTCCGCAGCAAGACGTCCCGAGTGAAGGGCGGGCAATCGTGTTCGATTTCCAGGCGAACCGCATCGCCCTTGCGCCGATTGTGGAGTTCATTTTCCACCGCCTTGAGCAGGTTGGCGGTCTCCTCTTCATCGATGTAAAGTTCGCTGTTGCGCGTCACGCGAAACGGCCAATAGCCGAGGATGCGGGTGCCGGGGAAGAGGTCGGCCAGGAAATGGCCGACCAAGCGGCCGAGGTAAACAAAATCCTGGCGGCCATCCGAACGCGGCAGCTTGACCATGCGGGGGAGGACACGGGGGATCTGCACCACCGCCATGTGCTTGTGGACCTCGCTGTGCTTGGGCAGTTCCAGGCGTACGATGAGGTTTAACGACTTGTTCAGCAGTTGCGGGAACGGGTGGGCCGGGTCGATAGCCAGCGGCGTGAGGACCGGCCGGACCTGGGCCCGGTAATACTCCTCCAGCCAGTGCAGGTCATCGGAGTCGAGCTGGGTGAACTCGAGGATGCGGATGCCGCCGGCAGCGAGTGCCGGCGCTAGCTGGTCGCGCCAGCAGGCGTATTGGTCATCAACCATGCGGCGCACTCGCGCCACCACCGCCCGGAAAATCTCGCTGGGCGTCAGCCCGTCGATAGTCTTCTCGACGATCTCGCTCTCCATCTGCTGCTTGAGGCCGGCGATGCGGACCTCGAAGAACTCGTCGAGGTTCGAGCTGGTGATGCAGAAGAACTTGAGCCGTTCGAGCAGTGGGTTGGTCGCGTCCAGCGCCTCGTCGAGCACGCGCTGGTTAAACTCGAGCCAGCTCAATTCACGGTTGAGGAAATGAGCGGGCGCGAAAGCAAATGACTTGGTCCTGGATTCCACAGAGAACCTTAGTTTACTCGCTTTGAGGCATCTGGCAAGGCGCGAAAAAGGGCTGGCGATTCGCGCCGGATGGCCTACCCTGCGCTCGGATGATACCAACTCGCCGAGCGGTGATCGATGTCGGCACGAACTCGGTGAAACTGCTGGTTGCCGACGTGGCCGGACAGCAGGTCGTACCTGTGTGGGAAGAAGGCCGGCAGACCCGGCTGGGGCAGGGGTTCTATGACACCCACCGGCTGCTGCCGGAGGCCATCGGACGCACGGCGGAGGCCGTGGCGGCCTTTGCGGCGAAGGCCCGCGAGTGCGGGGCGCAATCCCTCCGCGTCATCGCCACCAGCGCCGCCCGGGAGGCCGTTAACTCGGGGGCCTTGACGGCCGCCTTGGAAGGAGCCACGGGGGTCGAGACCGAGGTTATTTCGGGTGACCACGAAGCGGACCTGGGGTTCCAGGGCGTGACCACCGACCCACGGCTGGCTTCGGAGCCGCTGTTGCTCCTGGACGTGGGCGGGGGCAGCACCGAGTTCATCGCCGGCCAGGGTGAGCACAGGCATTTCCGCCAGAGTTTCAACCTGGGGACCGTGCGACTGCTGGAGCAGATGCCGCCCAGCGACCCCCCGACGCCGGCCCAACTCGAAGCTTGCCGCCGCTGGCTGGGGAACTTCCTCGAGCGCCAGGTCAAGCCGAACCTCGATCCCGTCCTGGAGCGGGTGGCCCATGCCTGCGGGAAGGGGGCTTTGATCTTGATTGGCACGGGCGGCAGCGCCACCGTTTTGGGTTGCATGGAAGCTGGGCTCTCGACCTTCGATCGCGAGCGCCTGGAAACCATACGCCTGAGCGCACGGCAGGTCCGGAGTCATGCCGAACGGCTCTGGGGACTATCGTTGGAGGCGCGGAAAAAGACCATTGGCCTGCCGCCCAACCGGGCGGACATCATCCTGATGGGGGTGCTGATCTATGAGGCCGTCATGGAGCAATGCCACTTCAGTGAACTCCGCGTGACCACCCGAGGCTTGCGCTTTGGCGCCCTCATCAACGCGAAGCCCTGAACGGCTGGGGTGGGGGAAAACCGGAGCCGTCGGACTTAAGCCGACCGGGCGCGAATCGAGTCCAGGATGCCCGCGATGACCTCGGTGCGGGGCTTGGCCCCGAGGCTACCCTTGCCATGCACACGCACACTCACCGCCCCGGCTTGCAGGTCGCGCTGGCCGATCACGAGCATGGTGTGGACTTTGGCCTGTTCGGCCCGCTGGATCTTGCCATTGATCTTGTCGCTGGAGTAATCGCCCTCGGCGCGGACGCGCGCGGCGCGGAGTTCCTTCACGAGGGCCTTGGCGTGTTCGAGCAGGGGTTCTTCGTCGCCGACGGTCAACACCCGGACCTGCTCCGGGGCCAGCCAGAGCGGGAAGTTGCCGGCGTAATGCTCGATCAGAAATCCAATGAACCGCTCGTGCGTCCCGAGCGGGGCGCGATGGATGCACAACGGCGTCTTCTCGGTATTGTCCCGGCCGCGGTAGGTCAGGCCGAACTTCCGGGGAACCGCAAAGTCCACCTGGTTGGTGGCCAGGGTGAATTCCCGGCCGATCACGCTCCAGACCTGGACGTCGATCTTGGGTCCGTAGAAGGCCGCCTCGTTGGGGACCTCGATGTAGTTGATGCCCGATTCCTGCAAGACGCGGCGCACCATGTCTTCCGTCTGTTTCCAAAGCACGGGATCGTCCACGAACTTCTGGCCGAGCTTGGCCGGGTCGTGGGTGCTGAAGCGCATCACGTATTTGTCGATGCCGAAGATCTTGAAATACTTGAGATACATCTCGTTGACGCCGTTGAACTCCTGCGCGAATTGCTCGGGGGTGCAGTAGATGTGCGAGTCGTTCATGTTGAGCGAGCGGACGCGCATGAGGCCGAACAGCTCGCCCGATTGCTCGTAACGGTAGCAGCAGCCATACTCGGCCAGGCGCAACGGGAGGTCGCGGTAGCTGCGCGGCTCCGCGGCAAAGATGCGGTGATGATGCGGGCAGTTCATGGCCTTCAGGTAATAGCGCTCGGCATGCGCCGGCGCCCCCGAGGTGGGTTCCAGGTGGTCCCGCGCGTTCTCGTGGAGCTCGATGGGCGGAAACATGGAATCCAGGTAGAGCGGGATGTGGCCGCTGGTCAGATACATTTTTTCCCGGGCGATGTGCGGGGTCTTGACCCGGAGGTAACCGGCCTCGAACTCGGTCTCCTTGGCCAGGTCCTCGAGGGCCTCGACGATCGCGGCGCCTTTCGGGAGCCAGAGCGGCAGCCCGGGGCCCACGTATTCGGTGTCAATCACGTACAAGCCCATCTCCGCGCCGATCTTGCGATGATCCCGGCGCTTGGCCTCCTCCAGCATCGTGAAGTAGGCCTCCAGGTCGGTCTTGTTCTTGAACGCGGTGCCGTAGATGCGCTGGAGTTGGGGGTTGCGCTCGTCGCCCTTATAATAGGCGCTGGCCACGCTGGTGAGCCGGTAAGCGCCGATGTTGCCCGTGCGCATGACGTGCGGCCCCGCACACAGGTCGATGAAGTCTCCGCTCTTGAAATAGGTGATGGCCTCGCCCTCGGGGATGTCCGCGAGGTTGCCCAGCTTGAACCGGCTCGGGGTGGGCCGCTCGCTGAGCGCGCCCAGGCGGCCGGCTTCCGCATCTTTCGCCGCCTGCTCGCGCGTGACGACCAAGCGCTCGAAGGGATGATTGGCTTTGATCTCCTTTTTCATCTCGGCCTCGATGGCGGGAAAATCCTCCGGCGTGATGCGATGGGTGAGGTCCACATCGTAATAAAACCCGTTTTCGACGGCCGGGCCGGAGGAGAACTGGGCATCAGGCCACAGGCGGGCGATGGCGGTGGCCATAACGTGGGCACAGGAATGCCGCAGCCGTTCCAGGTCGGTCAGCTTGCTGCGTTCGTCGGGCGTTTTCCGCTCCGCTTGCTCGGTATTGGTCTCTTGCATAAGAAAAAAAGGGTAAATCGCAAACAAAAACGCCTCGAACGGGCAACTCGAGGCGTCGGCGTTCATCCGTATCCGGAATGAACGCTACCTCGTCGTCGTAGTCTGCGCGCTATCAGCCATGCGTAGGTTTCAACATAATCAAGGCCGGGCCTGCTGGCAAACGGAAACTGAGCGGAAAATGAACGGGGTACGGGGGTTGACCAAGGAGCGCGGATGCCTTCATCCGCCAGATCGCCGTGAGCAACCACACTGGGAACTCTCGAGTTTTCTGCCGGTCCTCTCAAAAACAAGTCGTGGGCAGGCCGCCCCCTTTCCAAAAAACGCTTCGGGAGCACGGGTGCGCTCCAGCATTCGACGTCGCGAAGCGTTTGGCGTGCAGCGAGTGGTGCCGATCGGAGTTCAAAAAGGTCAAGATCACTCCGGAGACTTGGCTCTCGTGTGTGTGCGGGATCTAAGTTGGCGAGCTACAGGCAGCCATGCAGCCAGCTCGCTAGGACGGCCTTTGAGGGATTACGAAGTAGTAGAGTTGGATTGGGGCCGGGTTATTTGGTTCTGTAATTCCCATGATCACAGCGTCACATCCTGCCGTGTCGAATCCGAACACCAGAGGATCCTTGGAATCTTTCCGCTGGGTCGGATAAAAAGCCAGCAAATAACATAACGGATAAACCGCATGGGTAGTGGCTAGAGCGGACGATGCATAATTAGTAGCCTCCCGCGAATACAGAATGCTCGGAATGTCCCAGATCGCTTTTCTGTCGAACGAACTTGTGCGTGACCCCAGAGGCGATCCGTGCCATTGGAGACCGCCGAGGATTCGATCGATGTCCGTTACGTCCCGAGCGGTCCGGTGAGTGTTCGAAAAGACTTCCCAGGATAGGTCAACCACCTTGTCCACAGATGGGAGGGGTAGTCCTCTTCCATTCATATAGCGAACCCAGTTGGTATTGCGGTAGACATAAAGCTCCTGACTGGATCGGGCGTGACGACTGATTCTGGCGATCAAGACTGCCACATAGGTGTGATGCGCTTCCGCTAGTCCCTGCAAGCGATGATTGAGTTGAAACCAGCATTGTCCGGGAGAGAGCTTAAAGGTGTGATCCGGCAACATGAGCTGAAACCGCGTCGCTTGCTTGGCGTCTGCCTTCGATCGTGAACCATGGAGATATGCAAGGGTGAGATAATCGGTGTTGTAGAAGTTTGACTTGCCGTCCAACAGAGCCGGAATGGACGGGGTTGCCCCGGAGCAGGGCAGCGGCCCAACGGCGGTACTGTAGAGGAGAACCAGGGAACAAAATGCATGAGTGGTTCGCGGTCCGCTGGTTGCGATCCTGCGGTAGAAGCACCTCCGCGCGGAATAGAAAAAAGCGTATGACATCAACGTTTTAAGGTTACTAGCAATTTCGTACCATTTTTGCCCTTTGAAGCCGGGGGTTGGCGGAAGGATGCGCGCCCACGTGGAGGGGCGAGACCACCGCAGACTATTTGGGCGCCTTCGGCAATTCGAAATAATAATCCTGCGGTGGATGCCCTTCCACAAATACCCGCATGAGGGCGGCGGCACAACCGGTAGGGTTAAAGTGAATCAGTAGCGGGTGCTCGGCGTTTTTCCGGGGTGTCGGTGTGAAACTAATTAATGAACAATATGGACGAAAGGAATGAGGAACCGACAAATATGCGGACAATGAGTTGGTCGTCCCTGATGATAGCATCGCGGTGGTGATATCCCAAAACTCTTGTCGGTCAACAGAATTAGCCGGCGTTCCCGCCAGAGACCCGTGCCACTTAACCCCAAGGGCACGATCGAGGTCGGCCAAAGAGTGCGACGTCCTGTGAGCCGTGGAGAACGTCTCAGGCGACACGGCAACATCCTGGCTTAGCGCAGGGAGACTAATTGTCGCGCCATTGACCTGTCGAGACCAGCCCGCATTCCGAGAAAGGTAGACCGTGTTGCCATGCGTGGCTCCCGGCAGGATGCCGACAATCAAGACTGCCGCGAAGCTGCGGGATGGGCGAGGGTTTGACGGATCATGGTGATTCAGTTGAAACCAGCATTGTTTGCACGGAAGTTGCAACTTGCTACCGGGTGGCATTGTATAAAATCGGGTGGCATGCTTTGCGTCCGACTCAGAAAGCGCGTTTTTGAGGTAGGCTAGTGTCAGGTAGTCCGTATTGTAGAAATTCGATCGCCCGGCCAAGACGGCCGCCTGCAGCGGCAGGGTGCTGAGCCCAGCAGCGACGGTGAAGACGAGAAATGCCGCGAGGCCACTGAGGCCGTGTGCGACTTGCTGGGCGGGAAAGGCCAGCACGGCATAGATACGTTTATACATTCGGTGCGACCTTTCGTGGTGATGGAGGGTCATACTTTAGCAAGGGAAATGCGACGGCCCAGAGTATGATAATGATCGAGTTGTAGTAATCCTCCCAGTTAGGGAAGAAGGCGCTGAGTCCGCCCATGGAGAAGGCCCAAATGACGAAGGAGATCATCGAAACTGCGATTTGCAGCTTGCTGTGGACCTTCAACAGCAGCGTGAGGTAAAACGGAACCAGGACGAGCAGCACGAAGAAAACTACCATCGACGCGGTCTCGGTGTTGGCCGTGTTCGGGGGGATTGCCGATTTGATCGCAAGAAAAGCGGCGACGATCTCCGCTGGAACCAGCTTCAGGAGCCGATCCGTGTATTTGTTCTCCGGTGTAATCTGTCTGGCCATAGGTGTTTTCTTCTGGAAGGGTGGCAACCCGGCAAAAACACTCGCGCAGCATTCCCTGGTCAAGTCGGAAGCGTAGGGGAGCGGTGCCGCCAACTGGCTTTGGTAGTGCGGCGCGCCAAGGGAACGGCAGAGCCTCGGCCAACACGGCGGTCATGTTGTGCGCCGTGTTTTGCCGACACTGCAAGGACGAGAGATGGCAGGTCACTTGTCGCATTCATCGCGAACGCTAATGCTACAAAACAGGGATGTCAAGGAGCACCCCTGAGCCCATGGGCCCCGGTCCCTCCCGCTGCGAGGCGGCCCTTAGCATCGAACAGCGTCCGATACGCTGGCGGATTCATTTTAGAGGAGGCGCGATTGCCTCCACTGGCGCCTTGGCTGTCGGCGAGACACTATCCGGGACACCCCAGTTAACCGAGGGCGCCGAACGCGACGAAGTAGAACCGATCAGACGCCAACGCCGTCCGGACCGAGGTGAGTTTTCCAAGCTGTCACCCTGGTCGTGGAATCGGTAGCAGCCCGCGTCTCGTGCTGCCTGGACGGGGCCACTCTGGCGGGGCATTTCATCCGGCACGCGGTTCCAATCCATTCCAAGGCTTGGCGGGGGGCGCAGCCGAGGCTACCGGGTGCGGCTACCGTGAAGCCCTAATCCGGCCGGGCGCCCATGGCCAGACGGCGGCGGATCTCCTCGCGGTTGCGCGCGTCGTAGAACTCGGCGGGATTGTAGTTGTCGGTCAGCACCCGGCCACGGTCCGTAGGGAGATCCACGATGTTATCATAGGTGGCGCGGGTTTCCTGGAGGGCATGCGGGTGGATGCCTGCGAGGTCGGGTGGGTGGACGAAGCCGGGGTCCAGCCTATCGGTGGCGGCGAAGAACATGCCGCCGTCCCCGCCGGTGTGCATCCGGACGGCGCGAAAGACGGACTTGAGGGTTTGGTTGAGGGAGGTGGTGAAGAAATCGCGTCCGGGCCGGAGGTCGCCAAAGCTGTTGATGACCAGGGCGCCGCCGGGGCGCAGTACCCGGCGCATGGAGCTAAAGGCCTCACGCGTCATCAGGTGCGAAGGTGAAGAGTCCCCGAGAAAGGCGTCCAAAACCACCGCGTCGTACTGCTTGCGGCAACGGTTGAGGAAATGCCGGCCATCATCGATGGTCAAGTGGATCAGGTTGGTTTCGAGGTCAAAAAACCGCGCCGCGACCGGGACCACCGCCGGGTTGATCTCGACCACATCCACCCGGGCGCCGCGGTGGGCAAACTCCATCGGGACGATGCCGACGCCCAGGCCGATGCAGAGCACGTCGGTGATGTTAGTGATATTCGCGCTGGCCAGTCCGGAGAGCATGTAGGTGAAATGGGACATGCTCTGTTTGGTCGCGGGATCGTAGGTGTTCTGTACGAGGTAGTCGTTGAGGTAGAAGCGCATGGACCCGTCTTTGCGGTCCAGCACCTGGAGTTGACCGAAATGGGAATTGCCCCGGAAGCGTTGCTCGACGCCGGCATAGTGGGGGGTCCATCCCTTAGCGGCCTGGACGCCACAAACCGAGCCCACTGCGAGCGCGGCGAGGGCGGCGGGGACGGCCGCTTTAGGTTTGCAGACGGCGAAGAAGCCGATCGCAACCAAGGCCAGAGCTCCCGCGGTGGCGAACATGGTTATCGAATTCGGCAGATACGGGATCATGAGGTAACCGATCAAGAGGGTTCCGGCGAAACTCCCGAGCGTGCTGACCGAGGAAAGTCGCCCCACATTCGAACCGACGCCTTCGAGGGAAGAGGTAATGAAGCGAACCAGGAAGGGGCTGGTCATCGCCAGGAGGGCCAGGGGGATGAAAAAGAGGATGGTTGAAGCCAGCAGGGAACCGACGGCCAGGCTGCTGAAATCCAGGGACCAATAGGCCACCGGCTCGCACATCAATACGGTCAGGCCCAGGTAGGCGGCGGCACCGAGGATGGCCCAGTAGAGGACCGTCAACCGCCGAGAACTATCCGCCAGGCGCCCCCCGGCATAATAGCCGCACGCCAGGGCCACCAAGGTCACTGCGATCTGCGCGGTCCAGACGAAATGAGACAGGCCTAGAAAGGGCGAGAGCATCTTGGCTCCCAGGATCTCGACGATCATTACCGCCGCCCCGCATACAGCGGCGGTAAAAAAGACATAACGGCGCAACGCCGGGGCTAACCCCGGCGACTCGACCTCCGGCGGACCGCTTTTGGGAGTGGCATTCTTCACCCGGGAGTACTACGCGATAATCGCGCTGCGGGCAACTCGGAACCGCGACACTCGGTACCGCGCACTCAGGCCGTCACCACGGTCCCCACCGATTCGCCCAGAATCACCCGCTTCAGGTTGTGGGGCTCGAACAGTTCGAACACGATGATCGGCATCTTGTTGTCCATGCACAGGGAAAACGCGGTCGAATCCATCACCTTGAGCTGCTTTTGCAAGGCGTCAATATAGCGGATTTGGTCGAAGCGCTTGGCGTCGGGGTTCTTCTTGGGGTCGCTGTCGTAAATGCCATCCACTTTGGTGGCCTTAAGAATGACCTCGGCGCCGATTTCGTTGGCGCGCAAGGCCGCGGCGGTGTCCGTCGAGAAATAGGGGTTGCCGGTGCCGCCGCCGAAGATGACCACGCGCCCTTTCTCCAAGTGGCGCACGGCGCGCCGGCGGATGAAGGGTTCGGCCACTTGCGACATCGAGATGGCGCTTTGGACACGCGTGGGGACCTGCAATTTCTCGAGGGCGTCCTGTAAGGCCAGCGCATTAATCACCGTGGCCAGCATGCCCATGTAATCGCCGGTGGCTCGCTCAATGCCGCGCTCGCTGCCGCTGAGTCCCCGAAAAATATTCCCCCCGCCGACCACCACGACCACCTGAACCCCCAGTTCCCGCACCTCTTGAATCTGGATCGCCATATCCCGCACCGCTTCGGGGCAGATGCCGATTCCGGACTCCCCGCCCAGAGCCTCCCCGCTCAATTTGAGTAAAACCCGTGAATATTTAGGTTTGTTGGATGTATTCATGGCGCGCTTTGAATTTGGTTTGCGTTTGTCAACGACTACGCCTCTTTTTTAGCAGTTGGGGGCCGGATCGTCAAATTAAAGCCCCGCCGCGCCACCGAGAGGGTGACGCCGACGGGGAGTTCCCCTGGTGAATCACGCTTTGGGCCGTTTCGGCATTGCCCGCGGGATCGGTTTTTGGCAGGTTGGCGGCGATGGGCCGAAAACATGCGCAAGCGGGGCCGGCGGGCCGATTGGACGAGGCTCTGGTGGAGCGTGGACTCTGCGCCAGCCGCGAACAGGCCAAGCGGGCGGTGCTGGCCGGTCGGGTGCGGATTAACGGCCAACTGGCGCGCAAGCCCAGCGACTCGACGCGTTTGGCCGATCAGCTTGAGTTGGTGGCCCCGGAAAGATTCGTCAGCCGCGGGGGGTTCAAGCTCGAACACGCCCTCGACCATTTCCAGGTCGAGGTTCAGGGCCGGACGGCCATCGACCTGGGGGCCTCGACCGGCGGGTTTACCGATTGTCTGCTCCAGCGGGGGGCCGCGAAGGTCTATGCGGTGGATGTGGGCCAGGGCCAGTTCGCGTGGAAGTTGCGTTGCGACCCGCGGGTGGTGGTGATGGAAAAGACCAACGCCCGCAACCTCACCCCCGCCGGTTTCCCGGCGCCGTTCCTCCCGGTGGATTTGATCGTGATCGATTGTTCCTTCATCTCGCTGCGGAAAATCCTGCCGGCGGCGGTTGCATTGCGGAGTGTTTCCGGTAAGATCATTGCGTTGATCAAACCGCAATTTGAAGCTGGCAAGGCTGAGGCCGACCGGGGGGCGGGAGTGATTCGCGATCCGGCGGTCCACCAGCGCATTTTGTCGGAGTTGTCCGAGTTCGTGGCCGGCCTCACCGGCGTGTGCTGGCGGGGAGTGATCGAATCTCCGATCCTGGGACCGGCGGGCAATAAAGAATTCCTGGTGCTGCTTGAAAGCGTTGGCTGACAAAATCAAGAAGGTGGGCGTGATCGGGAACTCCGAGAAAGCGTCCAGTTTCAGTGCCGTCCACGAGGCGGCCCGCCTGGTGGTTGCGGCGGGTCGAGCGCTTTACAGCGACCCGGTCACCCGCGAACTGGCCGAACTGGACGCCACGGTTCTGGCGGACGCCGCCGAACTGGCCCGGCAGGTGGACCTGCTGCTGGTATTCGGTGGCGATGGCACCATCCTGCGGGTGGCCCGGGAGATCGCCGGGTCGCGCACGCCGCTGCTGGGTATCAATATTGGCAGCCTCGGTTTCTTGACCGCCGTGTCGTCGGATCAATTGCCCCGGGCCTTCAAACAGGTGTGGCACGGGGAGTTCAAGTTCGAGTCGCGCATTCTGCTCCAGGCGACCGCCTGTTGCGGGGCGCACCGCCTGGAGCAGAGCGCCCTCAACGACTTCGTGATCGGGCGCGGGATCGCTTCGCGATTGATCGAGTTGGACGTACGGGTGGATGGCGATCTGCTCACCCGGTACCGATGTGACGGGCTCATCATCAGCTCGCCCACCGGTTCGACCGCCTATTCGCTGGCCGCCGGCGGCCCGGTCATTTTCCCGACTGCCGCCGTCATGGCCCTGACTCCCATTTGCCCGCACACCCTCTCCAACCGAGCCCTGGTCCTGCCGCTGACGGCCACCGTGGAGATCACCATCATCAGTCCTCGGCCCGCCACCATCCTGAGCGCGGACGGCAATGTGGTGGCCGAGCTTTCCGCCGGGGATCTCATTACGGTGCGCCGCGGACGCCGGGCGGTGCGCTTGATGCACCTGGCGGGCAGTTCGTTTTGCGAGACGTTGCGCCACAAGTTGCACTGGAGGGGAGCAACGATATGACTCGATTAAAGGACATTGCCGCCTGCGCCGGGGTCTCGGTCATGACCGTCTCGAAGGCCCTGCGTGATGCGCCCGACGTTTCGACCGCCACCAAGGCGCGGATCCGGGATTTGGCGCGGCAGTTGGGTTACGTGCCGGACTCGACGGCTCAGGGCCTGCGCAACCGGACCACCAAACTGTTCGGCTTGGCGGTTTCGTCGTGCGCCGACCCCTTTGTCTCCAGGGTCGTCATGGCCGTGGAGGAGTGCGCCTACCAATTGGGCTATGACCTCCTCCTGGCTCATACGATGAACAATGCCGAGCGCGAAGATTCCTGCATCCATCGTTTCCTGGCCCGCCGCGTCGATGGGATGTTTATTGCCCCGGTCTATCGCCTGGCCCAGGAGGCGCGGGTTTACCAGGAGTTGCTGGCTCGCCGTGTCCCCACGATCATCCTGGGCCCGTCGGCCCCTTTTTGCAGCGAGTTTGTCTCGATCGAGGGTGACGAGCACGGAGCCAGCGCCGCGGCCACCGCGCACCTGGTCAAATTGGGCCATACCCGCATCGCCTTCCTGACGGGGCCGCCCGGTGCCCCCTGGGCGCAGGCCCGGTTCGAGGGCTACCGCCAGGCCTTGCGTGAAGCCGGGCTCGATGCGGATGACAACCTCGTCTTCCCGGCCGGCCGCACGGTTGAGGACGGCGCCAAGGCCGCCGCCCAGATGATCACCGAGGCCAGCGACGCCACCGCCGTCCAGGCCGTCAACGACCTGGTCGCCCTGGGCTTTGCGCGCGCTTGCCTGGGGCACGGGCTCCACATCCCCAAGCACCTCTCCCTCGTGGGCTTCGGCAACATCCCCTTAGGCGACCACTTCCACGTGCCGCTTACCACGCTCCGACAGCCCAAGCACCGGTTGGGCTCCGCAGCCGTGGCTGCGATGCAGCAACTTCTCCTCCACCAGTCCCCCCAGTCCCGGCCGCTGGCCGCCGAGCTCATCGTCCGCGGAAGCACCGGCAGCCCGCCGGCCACCCCGCCGTTCAGGAAAGCCAAGTAAGGTGTGGTGGGTGAGGAAAACAGGTGCGCAACGGTATCCGGGATTCAAACGCGTGAAAGCCGAAGACAGGTGCTTGAAAGCCTCAATTCCCCGGCGGCCACTGTAAAACCTGTCGGTCGGCGCGAAGGCGCTCGCGCAGTTTGTCATAGTCGAGTCCCTGTACGGATGCCGATTGGTCGATGCTGAGGGCGGCGGCGGTGGCGGCGGATTGGCCGAGCACCATGAAAACCGGCTCCATCCGGATGGAGCCGTAGGCAATATGGGAGGAGGAGAGGCAGACGGGAACGAGGAGGTTGGCGCATTCGCCCGCTTTGGGAACGATCGCCCGCAAGGAGATGGGATAGGGTTTCATCGGTGGCACCTGTACGTCCCCTTCGTTCTCCGCGGAGCCGGCTTTGACGATGCGCTGGCAGTTGTGCGAGTCCATGTTGTAGGCCGCCAGCCCGATCGGGTCCTCGGCGACCCGTGCGCCGCGGCAATGCTGCTCCGTCATGACGTAATCCGACACCATGCGCCTTGCTTCGCGCACATAGAGCTGGGGTGCCCAGCCTCCGGTTTCCATGAACTCGTCCTTGCACGGTCCCCAGCGGCGTATTTCCGCGCGCATGCTCTCCGGCACGCGCGGGCTTGTGGCCAGGAAGGTCAGAAGGCCTTGCGTGTATTGCTGATGCTCCCGGGCGATCCGCTCCCGGGTCGAGTAGTCGGCGGCGGGGTATTCGTAGTTCATGCCGATAAAATCAGTCGAGAATGGCCCATTGTTGTTGATATCGGTTTTTTGGTTGGGCATCCCGATCGGATTCCAAAAGGCGCTGAGCGCGGGTTGGTGACCGGCCTTGACGAGCGCCTCGAGGTAGCGCGCGAGCAACTCGAATGGGGCGGGGTCGTAATGGGGCGGAGGCGCCACCGGGAGCCGATTCTCGGGATCGGTGGTGAAACACAGACGATAGTTATAGGTCTGGACCAGCCGATCTCCTTCGCCGGGCGTGCCTCCGTTGCCGGGTTGGACGAATGGCAGGAGGCCGCTGGCAGGGTCACCAGGTTTGACGTAGGGGTCCACCGGAACCAGAAACTGGTGTTTGGGGGTGCTGCCGCGGACCCCGTTGAGGGTCTCGCCGTAGAGCGCATTGGCCTCGCGTCCGATCACGAAGGAGACGCCTGCCTTGGCCATCAAATCACCCTCGTAGGTGGCATCGATGAACATCTTCGCGCGGAACACGTTGCCGTTCTCCATCCGCAGGGCGGTCAGGCGGTCACCGGTCTTCTCCACGGACGCCAGGCGTTGCTGGCGATAGACATCGATCTTCGCTTCCGCGAGCAGTTCCGCATACACCTGGGTGGCGACGTGGGGTTCGAAGGTCCACATGGTGGCGTTGGTGGATGAGAGGTCGGTAGCCTTCGACTGGTCGCTGCTGCGCCGCGAGAAGTAATGGTCGCGTTTTTCGCGGGTCCAGGCCCCGGCTTCCGCATAGTGCAAGGCGATGCGATGGTAAAACTCGCGCGAGATCCCGCCAATCGCGGCTTTGTTGCCGATGTCGGTCGCGCCGAGACCGCCGGTTGTCAACCCGCCCAGGTGGGTGCCTGGTTCGATGAGGGCCACGGTCTTGCCCAGGCGGCGGGCTTGCACGGCTGCCGAGATCCCGGCGGAGGTGCCCCCGAAGACGCAGATATCGGTGTCCGCCACCGGAGCGGCTGGCAGACTCGGGGTGAGAAACAGGAGCACGGCACAAAATAGGATTGGCTTCATAAAACTGCGCGTACGGGCACTGAAAACGGAAGCAGCTTACCAAAGGGGGCGTTGGACACAACACGGTTTGCAACCCACACGGTTTGCAACCCAGTGAGGCGCGTCCCGGTTGCCGGGACGTGCGCCGCCGAGGTGCATACATCAGTTACCTCAAATCCCCCAGCATGGACTTCGCGCCCAGATGATCGGGGCTGATTCGCAAGGTTTGGGTCAGTTCTTCGCGTGCTTGGTCTTTCTCGCCGAGGCCGAGGTGGCCTAGGGCGGCGAGGTAGTGGGCGGAGGCAGCGCGGTAGCGGCGGGGTTGGCGCTCGCCGAAGGCGGCGAAGAAATCGGTGCTGGAGGTCTGGTCCTTCAGGGCAGACGTGCCGGCACTGAGCAAGTCGCGGAAGAGGGGATCGGCTTTGGCGGTCTGGCCCAACTGTCGGAGCGCCAAGGCTTGGAAGTACCGTTGGACGTTGCGCTCGGAACCGCCGCCGTTCCTTCGTTCTCGCCCGGAGGCTTCGGAGGCTTGCGTCCAACTATCGTGCGCCTGGCCAGCCTCGCCGAGCGCCGCGTGGGCCATGCCGGTCCAGTAAGAGATCTCCGCCTGGCGGGGAATGGCGCCCTCTCGGGGTTCGGCATGGAGATTGACGGGGAATTGAAGCGCGGCCTGGAAGTCGGCCAGGGCCTCGCGAGGTTGCCCGGTGGCGAGCCGATGGCGGCCCCGTCCCAGGTGGGCATCGGTCCAATAATCGGTCACGCTGAAACGCCCGCCGCCTTCCCAGATGTTGAACGAGCGATCTTTCATCCGTGCGATCGCGTTGTCGTAGCGCCCGGCGAAAACTTCAAGCGCGATGAGGCGGGTCGTGGCATCGTCGCGCCCGAGCACCGTCTTCTCATGGGCTTCCAGCAGCGCCAACCGCTTCTCGGGGTTGGTGGCGTTGGCTTCGTAGAGTTGGTCCAGTTCGAAGAAGTGGATCGGGTAACGATCGCTGAGCGAGACGGCCTGCTCGAGTTCGGAGATGGCCTGCGTCAGGAGGTTGGTCTTGTCTTCATGGGCCCAGGCCACCGCCAGGTTGCGGTGAACCATCGGGAACGAGGGATCGAGCGCGGCGGATTGCCGCCAGAGCTGGATGGCGCGCTCGGGCTGCCAGTCAAACAGGAGGTTCCCGAGATAATAGGGCGCACGGGCATCTGTGGGATTAACCCGCATGGCTTGTTCGAGCACGGGAATGACCTCGGCCTGAAAGGGGAATCCGTAGTCCGGTCGCAGTTTAACGGCGAACCGGCTATCCTCCAAGGCCAGTTGCTTCTGGCCGAGTTGGTCCCGGAAGAAGGCCCGGTAGTAGTACACCAGCGGCGGTCGTGTGGTTTTGTCTGGGGCTGACGTAATCAGTTCCGTCATCACCGCTGCCCCGTCCGTCCACAACCCCGCTTCCACGAACTCAGCGGCGGTTTCCAGAGCCGTTGCGGGGTGGTCCCTGAAGGTCGCGTCCAGGGTCTTCTGCGCGGCGTGTTCCTTCGAGGCCAGCCAGCGCTCCGCCATGATCCGGACATCCAACGGATCGGAGGCACGCGCGGCGGTGTCCAGCAGGGCCAGTGCCTCTCGGTCCCGTCCGAGGTGGCGCAGCACCGCGGCTTTGAGCGTGAGGGCGCGGACGTTCAGGGAGTTGGCCTCGAGGGAACGCTCCGCGAGATCGAGGGCCGCGGGCCAGTTGCCGCGTCGGCAGGCAATTTCCGCCAGCGAGTAATAGGCCGGCGCGCGCCAGGCGGCGCTCCAGGTTGCTTTGAAGAGGGTCTCGAAGGCTTCATCGGTTCGGCCCTGGGCCTTGAGCGCGAGCCCAAGATAGTAAATGGGCTCGCCGTCTTTCGGGGTGGTGTAGTTGGCAGTGAGTCGATCCAGGGCGGTTCGGAAGGATTTTTCAGCCTCGGCATAGCGGGCGCGCTTGAACCGCCGAATGCCCAGGGCCGTGTTCACGCGGACATCGCCGGGATCTCGGCGTAGGGCCTCCTCCCAATACGGCTCGGGTTCCAGCGCCGGACTGTGGAACTGCTCGATGCGCAAGCCCGTCAGGTAAAGCTCTTCGACGGTCGTGAGCTGGTCGGGCGCACCCGGTGCTTCCACCGGCTTGGGCATCGGTTCTGGGGCAGGGTGAACCGGGGTGTAGGCCACGAGTTCCTTGCCGTCCGCCTCGATTGACGCTCGGAGGTGGTCGCGGTCCACGCCCGCTGGCAGCGCGATTTGTTTCACCCACGGTTTGGCGGGATTGATCGCGACTTTTTCCTCGAGCAGGGTGACGTCGCCCCCCTTGAGCCGGACCGTGGCGGCGCCATGGGCCGAGGTGACGCAAAAACCAACCCGGGCCTTGTCCTTCTTGTCCACCTCGAGGTTTACCGCCGCGTCGAGGTTCGCACTTTTCACGCCGCCGAGGTCGCGAAACGGGTACCAGAACTCTTTGAACGACTTAACCTCGAATGGCTCCAGCCAGCTATAGTCCGGCTGATTGTCCGAGTAGGCGCCTACCATCAACTCGATGTAGGGGCCGTCGTGGTCCGTAAGGATGTCTTCCCACATTTTGCCGCGCGGCCCGCCGCCCCAGGTCCAGAACTTCTTGCCGGGAACGATATGGTGGTCGGTGACGCTCAGTGTTCCGGCCTGCCTGCCGTGATCGTAGCCCGCCAGAAAATCGTCTGTGTAATTCCAAGCGAACATCGAGGTGGCCGCCTGGTGGTTCGAGTACCAACTCACGTCCACGCCCCGGGTGAAATCAATGCCGCTGTAGCGCGTTGTGGCGATCGGCCAGGTGGTAAAATCGTGTTTCGAGTGGAAAGTGACGTGTTGTGTGGCGGGGGGGAAGATCACCTGGTAGTGCTCGTTGGCGCTGACCGCCACGTTGGCAAAGCAGAGGAACGAGTTCACCACCGGTGTGCGGTTGAGGATGCGCAACGAGACCTCGACGTAAGCCTTGCCGGGTCGCAAGGTGTATCCGACGGCCCAGCGCATCCGATGGCGTAGCTCCAATTCGCCGACCCAGACGGTCTTGCTGCCGTCGCCCCCTTCCTCGAGTCGATACTGCACCGGCAGAGCGGTCGTCGCACGGTGGTGGTGCGGGATATTCCACTCGACGCCCCCGGAAATCCACGCTCCGATCAGCCCGATGAGCGCGGGCTTGATCACGTGCTGGCGATACACGAAATCGTAGTTGTTGGACTTGTCTACCGCCTCGAACAGGCGCCCTCCGATCTCGGGCAGGATGCCCAGCCGGAGGTACTCGTTTTCCAGACGGACCAGCCGGTAAGTCTTGTTTTCCTTCTTGCCGGTCAGCGTGTCGTGGAGCGGGTAGGGGTAGATGTGGCCCGCGGCCCCTTGCGAGCCCTGGCCGAAATAGAACATCGGGCTGGGCTCGGGCGGCCCTGCCAGATAGGTGGGAATGGCGGTCTCTTCCTCCCAAATCTTTACGGACGCCGCCCCTGCAGCGGCGGCGCAGACGCAGGCCAGTCCGAGGGGCAGTGCCAGCCGAAAAAAAGCGTGGCGACTGCTGGATGCAAGTCTGAGTTTCGAAGTGGAGCGGGTGCTTTGATTCATATTGGTTCTTACGGAACTGCCGACTTGAGGCGGCGGTCATGAGGCGGGCGGAGCGTGCGTTTTGGGAAGACCGTCGACCGGCCGCGGAGTCCCCGGCGAGCCGGGGTTGGTCTGCGGGATGCCCGCGCCGGCCAGCGAGAGGCATGGGCAGTCAGTTTCCAACTTCGAAAGGCCTTGGCAAACAAGGCATGGTCCTGTGCGGTTTGGTTGGCATAGGAAAGAGCGAATCCAGCGACCGCCAGGTCAAGCTTGTCAGATCCCCCGCAGTACCCGGCGATCGCAGCCGCATCGCCGGAACGGGCATGAGCTTTAGCCAGGAGTTCAGCGGCGACCACCCCGTATTCTGCCAAGGCGCGGCCTTCCAAATCCCCAGGCTCGATCGCGGCTTTGTGATCGGCGAGTTGGCGTACGAGAAAGTCGTCCCGCCCGATCGCGGTCCAGCCGATGAACGGGTCGGTCACGGTTTGCAAGCGGTATTGGGCCTCGGCGACCCGCCGGCCCTGCTGAGGAAATACTGGGGCTTGAGGCAGAAACGGGGCGTAACAGGAAGCTAACGCTTGCTTCACCTGCAAGAAGAGGGCGTCCGAGGGACCGTTGCCCAAGAGCAAAACCACATAGTCGCGTGTGCCCACGGAGCCGGTGCCGACTACTTTGAAGGCGACATCTACGGGGTGGTAAGCATCCAACGCTAACTGATGGTCGGCTCGGAGCGTGTCTCGGTAGGCCGTGAGCGAGGCTAGCACCGCACGGGCGGCTCGGTCGGACACATGTCGGAGCACGGGCGGCCGGTCGTGAAAACGCCACAAGCCGTGTCCGGCCGCTACGGTGAGCTTCTTCAGGACTCGGCTGGCGTCAACGCGCTCGGCTTTTCGCATCACCGTGGCCACGGGGCTTCCCTTCCCGAAATGCCGCACGTCGAATCTCAGTAATTCGACGACTTTCATCTTCGAGAACCGCCGTATCGATTCTCGGTACGAGCGCACCGCGGTTTGGACGGCGTCGCGGCAGTCCTGGTCATCGTTGCCGGCATCGCGACCGGCGAGGACGATGCTGGCGGCCAGGCGCTTTATATCCCATTCCCACGGCCCCTGGATGGTCTCATCAAAGTCATTGAGATCGAAAACCAGATGCCCATCCGGCGCCGCATAGGCGCCCAGGTTGACCACATGGGCATCACCACAAAGTTGGACCATGACTCCTGTGTTCTGTGTGCCGGCCAGGTCCGCCGCCATCAACGGCGCCGCTCCCCGGAAAAAGGCGAAGGGGCTGGCGGCCATTCGCTCGAATTTGATCGGCAATAGATCCGGCTGACGACCGCGGTTGGCGCGGAGCAGGAAGGCTCCCAGGTCGGCGTGTCCCTCGGCCGGGTGCCAGATCGCCTGTGCGGTCCGGCCAATGCGATCCCGCAAGCGTGTGCCCAACGCCTGCCGTTCGCGCCACGTGGGAAGCGGGCGCCAAGGGGCTAAAGGAAGGTCACTCATCTGGACTTCATCGCCAATGCTGAAAGGTAGCCAGCCGACCCTTACTGTCAATCGCTCTTACAACTACTGGCGCATCATGGCCATGCGCGAATGGCTGCGACCGGGACGGAGCGCCCGTGTATGCCGGTGCCGATCCCGGGAGACCCTAACGGAGGCCATCCGGTTGGGATCGGTTTGGTGGGGCGATGTGGCTTGTGGCGGCGGCAGATCGACAGCCAGCCCGCGTCCCATCCGGGACTCGCCACCGTGCTCGGTTAAGTCTTGTGCGCGCGGTTGATCGTCATCACCCCGCCCAGGAAGCTGACAATTTCCACGTCCGTCAGTCCCAGGGAGGACATACGATTGGCCACGCCGTGCTGGGCGGGGTAGTGGATGAGTGACTCCAGGATGTAGGCGTAGGCGCTGGCGTTCCCGCAAAAGACCCGGCCCAGCCAGGGGACGAACAGGCGGAGGTAGCCAAAGTAAAGTCCGCGCCAGCAGCGGTTGTCGGGCTTGCCAAAATCGAGAATCAGCAACTGCCCGCCCGGTCTGGTTACGCGCCGCATCTCCGCCAGCCCTGTCTCCCAGTTGGCCAGGTTCCGCAAGCCATAGCCGACGGTGACGATATCAAAGGAATTATCGGGAAAAGGCAGCCGTTGGGCATCACCCCAGACGAATTGCGGCGGCTGCCCGCTCGCGGGGACCCGGCCCCGGGTGGCCGCGACCTCGAGCATGGATTGGGTGAAATCGAGTCCGACGGTTTCGGCCCCACGTCGAGCCAGGGCGAGCGCGAGGTCGCCGGTTCCGCAGCAGACGTCGAGGGCCTTCATGCCCGGGCGCGCGCCGGAGAGTTGTATCACCCGCCGCTTCCAATAGCGGTGGAGGCCGAAACTCTGGAGGTCGTTGATCAGATCATAGCGGCGCGCGATACGGGTGAACAACTCGTTTACTTTTGCGGCGCGCTCCGCGCCTGGATCGAAATAGACCTTGGACATTAGGGATAGCTAAGCCGATAGAGCGTGTTGGAGAATTGGTTCCGCGTGAGATTTTGGATGGCGACGACGGTGTTCCGGCCGACGTCCACCACCGAGAGGTTCGCTACGGTGAGGTTGTCCCCATAGAAGTTGTCCACCTTGAGTTCGAATTGGGCCGAGTAATCGCCGGACGGGAGGTCGCCCGTCCCGGGCCCGCGGGTCAGGTAGCCCGAGTTCTGGTCTCGAACGGAGTCGGCTTCCCAGGCGTTGAGACCGTCAAGCCGTCCGACATCGTGCGTCAGGTTGGCGGCGGTCCAGTTGAGCAGGCCGTCGACCGAAACGTCGGTTACCGTGAGGCCGGGCGCGCCGGCGACATTGTTCCAATAAACCCGGAATTCAAGCGGGGCGGCGGGGATGGAGTGGGTGAAGAGGAGGACAAAATCGGCCCGTGCCCCCAGGGCGAAAAACAGCGTCAAGGCGCAACGAAGGGAACCGGAGCCGGTGGAGGTTGCAACCACGGCTGCTGCGAGGCTCGTCTCCCGGCCGGTTTTGGGGCCAGGCTCCTGCATCGGATGCCTCTTCATCGACTGACTCCGTCTTCGGTCCACATGCCCGGATAATTACCTTAATAGCGGGGCTGGTCAATAGTCCGCCCTTCGCGGCGGCGATGGGAACCGTAGGTCACTGAGCCGCGCGATCGGGCCGGCTTAAGATTGTGCTTTCCGCCGCGGTTAAAATGGGCAGTATAGAGGCCTGAAAGAAGCATGATGGACTCGGTGCCTGAGAATGAAGGCGCGCCACCCGATTTGAGGCGCGCCCGCCGCCGGAAACCCGCGTCTGGGGACGCCGGGAAGGTGGATCGTCTGCCGCCCCATTCGCCGGAGGCGGAGCAGGGGGTGTTGGGCTGCGTTCTCCTCTCACCCAATGAATGCCTGGGACCATGCATCGAGAAGTTCAAGGCCGGCGCGGAGGCTTTCTACGACCTGCGGCACCAGACCATCTACGGCACCTTGGTGGAGATGTACGATGCCCGGCACGCGATTGACATCATCACCCTCCAGGAGCACCTCAAGAACAAGCAACTGCTGGAAGAGGTGGGGGGACTGAGTTACCTCTCCGCCCTGCCGGACGTCGTTCCGTCCGCGGCGAACCTCAGTTACTACCTTGATATCGTCCAGGAGAAGTACCTGCTGCGGAAGATGATACGCGTCTGTACCGACGTGGTCGGCCGCGTCTACGAGTACCAGGGAGAAGTGGACATGCTCATGGACGAGGTCGAGCGCGACATCCTGCGGATCAGCGAATCACGGGTCCAGGGCCAATCGTCGACCATCAAGGACCTGGTGAAGAAGGCCATCAACACCATCGAGGATTTCCACCAACGCCAGGGGGTGCTCACTGGCGTGGGCACCGGCTTCACTGACTTGGATAAGATGACCAGCGGCCTCCATGGCGGCGAGATGATCGTCATCGCAGCCCGCCCCAGTATGGGCAAGACCTCGCTCGCGATGAATATCGCCGAGCACGCCGCCATTGACCTGCGCCTGCCGGTGGGCGTATTTAGCCTGGAAATGACCTCGGAGTCACTGGTGTTGCGCATGCTCTGCTCGCGCTCTCGCGTCAATATGCGCAGCGTCCGCGAGGGGTTCCTGGCGGAACGGGATTTCCCCAAGCTGACCGGCGCAGCCGGCAAGCTCGCCAACGCCCCGCTCTTTATTGACGACTCCTCCGGGTTGTCGATCCTCCAGCTTCGGGCCAAGGCCCGGCGCATGTTCCAGCAGTTCGGCATCAAACTCTTTATCGTGGATTACCTGCAGTTGCTCAACTCGACCGCGCGTCGCGCGGAGAACCGGCAGCAGGAGATCGCCGATATCTCCAGCGGCATCAAGGCCTTGGCCAAGGAATTGGATGTTCCCGTGATTGTGCTCAGCCAGTTGAACCGTGAACTCGAGCGGGATAAGAACCGCAAACCGCGGCTTTCCGACCTGCGCGAATCCGGCTCCATTGAGCAAGATGCCGATTTGGTGTGCCTCCTCTACAAACCCAGCAGCGGCGAGGATGAGGAAGCCGGCGGCGCGCCCGCGGGCGAGGAAGAAGCCGCGGCGGTGAACCTGCTGGTGGCCAAGCAACGCAACGGCCCCACCGGGGATGTCAACCTCACTTTCCTAAGATCCTTCACGCGCTTCGAAAGCGCCGCCAAAGTCAGCGACGAAGATGTTGCCAACTGACCCTCTCGCATGAAACTCCTCCGCCTCACCGCTCTCCTCCTGCTCTGTGCCTGGTTGCCATCCTCTGGGTTCGCCCAGAGCCGCGCCAAGATTGCCGAGGTCAAAATCTCCTACGTCGGCCCCGCCTCCGTCAGCGACCAACTCGTGCGCGCGAACATTCGCGTGAAAGCGGGCGACCCCTTCCTGGCGGCCGCCACCGACGACGACGTGCGGAACCTCTATGCCACCGGTTTCTTCTACGACGTTCGCGTCAAGGCCGACCCGGGGCCGACCGGGATCGTGCTCACCTACATCCTCCAAGGGAAGCCGCGCCTGGTGCAAATCAACTTCCAGGGCAACGAAAAATACAGCAGTTCGAAACTCGCCGGCAAAATCAGCAGCAAACCCGGGGATCTCTGGGACGAACGGAAGCTCTTCACGGATGAGCAGGAGATCCAGAAGATGTATCAGAAGGCCGGACGTTCACAGACCAAGGTGAAGTATTCCTACAGTATCGACGAAGCGGCGGGCCGCGCCACCGCCACCTTCGAAATCACCGAAACGCCCAAGGTCAAAATCATCGAGGTTGATTTCGTGGGGGCCCAGGGTTTTACCCAGCGCCACCTCCGTAAGGTGGTCAAGACGCGCAAACACTGGATGTTCTCCTGGATCACCGGTCACGGGTTCCTCAAGGACGAAGAACTCGACGATGACCGTGAGCGGCTTACCGAGTTTTACCACGACGAGGGTTACATTGATTTTGAGATCAAGGACATCCAGCAGCTTAACCCGACGCCGCGCTCACTGGTCCTTCGTTTCATGGTTTATGAAGGCCGCAGGTACAAAGTGGGGGCGATCAAGTTCACCGGCAACAAGCTATTCTCCACCCCTGAGCTCATCCGGGGCCTGCGGGNCGCCAACGCGGCCAAGCCTGGCAAAATNAAACCCGGGCCCAATGGNTTGTTGATGGACCTCGGGACCANCTTCAAGCCGCAAGGCTTTACGCAGGACATCGAGGCGGTCGAGGACTTTTACGGCTCCCGGGGTTTTATTGATGTTACGGCCGCTTCGGGCAACCTCAAAGTGGTGCGCACGCCCAACACGGTTACGGGCACGATGGATCTCGAGTTTCAGATCGATGAGGGCCAGAAATCCTTCATTGAGAAGATCGAGATTCGCGGCAACAGCCGGACCAAGGATAAAGTGATTCGACGGGAGCTCTCCGTGGCCCCCGGGGAGGCTTTCGATATGGTCCGCGTTCGCCGCAGCCGTTCCCGGCTCGAGGGCATGCAGTACTTTTCCAAGGTGGATGCTCGGCCTCAGAACACCGACATCGTGAATCACAAAGACCTCGTCATCAGTGTCGATGAGGGCACCACCGGCCACATTTCCGTGGGGGCCGGGTTCAGCTCGATTCAGGAGCTGTTCGGCTATGTCGAACTTTCCGAAGGCAATTTCGACATCTCGCAGCCGCCGCGCTTCCATGGCGGCGGTCAGAAGCTGCGCATACGTGCCACGGTCGGTACGGTTCACCAGGAATACATCATCTCCTTTACGGAGCCCTGGTTTTTTGGACACAAACTGGCCTTTGGCAGTGAGCTCTATTACCGCGATCTCGGCTACCAGAGCCTCAATAACATCTATGACGAGATCCGCGCCGGCGGCAAATTGAGTCTCTCGCGCACGTTGCTGAACAGCGATTTCTTCCGCGGCGGGGTGAGTTACACGCTGGAAGATGTCGGGATCGTGTTGAACAATCCTTATCATGAGTGGATCAACGGGGCTAGCGGCCCGACGACTTCCGGGCCGGGGCCCACTATCGGTTCGGCCCCCACGCCTGGTGGCACCCAGGGCGGTGTCGTTCCGCCTAATATCCCCAACTCCATTCTCAACGAGGTGGGCTACAACCTCTGGTCTCGCGTCGGCACGTTCCTGACCTACGACACTCGAGGCGGGGGTCAATTGCCCAACCGGGGGCAGCGCACCACCTTGACGGCTGAGGTGGTCGGAGGGGCCGACAACTTTGATCGCGAGTTTTACAAGCTGGACCTCTCAAGCGACTGGTATTTCAAGGGGTTTGCCCCAGGCCATGTGTTGGAAATCGGCCTTCATGGTGGCGTGGCCGCCAGCTTCAATTCCACCGATGTGCCTTTCTACGATCGCTTTTACCTCGGCGGTATGAACACGCTGCGCGGCTACCACTACCGCGGTATCAGCCCGCGGGAGGGCGACTTCTCCGAACCCATTGGGGGCGACACCTACTGGTTTGGCACCGCCGAGTATAGCATACCCATCTTCGAGCAGGAGCGGGGCCTGAGCCTTCGCTTTGCCCTCTTCTACGATATTGGCAGCGTGGGCGCTAGTCCTTACAACCTCAACGCGGATAACTACAATGACAATTGGGGCGTAGGTTTGCGCATCAATTTGCCCATCGCCCCCATCCGCCTCGACTACGGGATCCCCATTCACCACGATGCCTACAACGGCAGTAGTGGCAAGTTCCAGTTTGGCGTCGGTTTCACGCGCGAATGGTAACCCAATTCCACACCCCGTCTTTTTGGAGAAGCTCTCATGAATCTTAAAGCCTTGCTTTCGTTCTTTCCACCAGGTCTCCTGCGCCGGACAGTCGCGGGTTGCTCTTTGGGGCGTGCCGCTGGACTGGCGGCTTTGACCGGAGCCGTCGTGCTCGCGGTAGCGCCTGCCGCCTCGGCTGCGGGCCCCGCCCTGTCGACTTTCGCCGCCTTGCCGTTGTCGTTCGAGCCTGCCCCGCAAAGCGGCGTACCGGGCTCATTTCTGGCCCGCGGACTGAACTACCAGTTCCTGATCTCCCCGGCCGAGGCCCAACTCGTCTTGTGCAAAGCCGCTCGCCCCGGAGTTGCTTCCCCGCTCGACCGCGCCCCGGTTCCCGGGGACCGCCTCGATTCGCGGAGAGCGGTTCGCATCTCCTTTGTCGGCGCTAACCCCGAGGCGCCCACCGCCGGAGGCCACCTCCTGCCCGGGAAGGTCAATTACCTCCTGGGGGACGATGCGTCGCGCTGGCAGCTTGGCAACCCCCTCTTCGCCCAGGTTCGCGTCCATGAGCTCTATCCCGGGATCGACCTGGTTTATTACGGCAACCAGCAGCGGCTGGAATATGATTTCAATCTGGCCCCCGGTGTGGACCCGGCTGTGATCGCGCTCCATTTTGAGGGCGTGGATCGGCTCTCCGTCAACGCCGAGGGGGACCTGGTGCTCGGTCTGGGTCCCGATGAAATCCGCCAGCCCCGCCCCACGGTTTACCAGGTGGCCAACGGCGAGCGCCAGCCGGTCACCGGTGGCTATCGCCTCCAGGACGACCACACGGTCCGCTTCGAGCCTGGGGCTTACGATCACACGCTGCCCCTGACCATCGACCCGACGCTGACTTATTCCAGTTATTTCGGAGGCAACAGCGATGACATCGCGTGGTCGGTCAAGGTCTATACCAACGACCAGTCGATCTACCTGGCCGGCCAGACGCTCTCGTCCCAATTCCCTTTTTTCCGCACGAACAATTTTGGCGGGCTCACCAACCATGGCGGCCGTTACAACGGCGACGGTTTCGTCGCCAGGCTGGATGCGACGGGCACGAACGTGATTTTCTTCACCTATCTGGGCGGCGAACAGGACGATGCGGTTCTGGACCTGGCCATTGACCAGCAGGGCAACGCCTACATCACGGGCTACACCAGTTCGACCAATTTTCCCGTGGTTCCCCGCACTACGGGCATTTCGGGCCTGCCCGCCTCGACGAATATCGGCGGCACGATTACTCCGTCCGGGTTCCATTTCAGTGATGCATTTGTCGCCGAACTTAGCAGCGACGGTGCCAGCCTGATCTTCTCGGGTTACCTGGGAGGCAGTGACCGTGACAGCGGCATCGGTATTTGCCTGGATTCGAGTAATTATGTTTATGTCACCGGCTATACCTACTCCATGAACTTCCCCACCAAGAACGCCTTGTCGGTAGTCCGCCCTGGGACGATCAAGCCGTTCCTCGGCACCGGGTTGTCCGGCAGCAACGACGTGTTCGTGACCAAGCTGGCGCCCCGAGGGGCCGGGGTCGTCTATTCCACCTACTTGGGGGGTCTCGATTTCGATGTCGGCCAGGGGATAGCGGCCGACCAAGCCGGCAACGCCTACGTCACCGGTTACACCTGCTCGACCAATTTTCCCGTCACCTCCGCGCTGGCCCCGCTCGCGGGCCAGCTTAACGACACGTCCTTTGCCGTTACCAAGTATCACGGGGTACGGGTTCCGTATTATGACGCTTTTGTCTCCAAGATCGCCCCTCAGGGCTCAAACCTGATTTATAGCGTGTTTCTCGGCGGCACCAACAACGATTCCGGCTTTCGGATTCGAACCGATCCTTCTGGCGGCGTGTATGTGTGCGGCTCCACCTACTCGCCCGAGTTCCCGCTGGTGCCTGACGCCATGAGCAACCTCTATACTCCCGCCCTTACCAACGTCTACTATATCAACAGCGACGCCTTCCTGACCAAGATCATCGAGTCCAATAATATCCCGGTGATCAAGTATTCAGTGCATTTTGGAGGCACCGGCGACAACGTTGCCTGGGACTTGGCGATCAATCCCTATACCACCAACATCTTCGTCGTGGGATCGACTCTCTCGACCAACTTCTCGACCTTCCTACCGAGTGAAACCAACGCCCCATTCCTGGCCCTAACCAACCTGACCCGCAGCAACGATGTGTTTGTCGCCGCTTTCGCTCCTGCGAGCTACGTGTCCACGAACGTCAGCCAGGTGCTGAGTAACCACACCATCGTCAAGACCATCTATACGGCCGTCACCAATAGCGTGCTTACCAATCTCTACGCGGTATGCCTCGGCGGATCGCGGGACGAGTTCGGCTTTGGCGTCGATGTCGACCCGGCTAACAATGCCTACATCGTGGGGCAAACGGTTTCGGTGGATTTTTCTACGCTCAATCCCCTGCAGCCCGGGCTGGCCGGCACCAGCGATGCCTTCCTGGCTAAACTCCAGACTACCGATTCGGTCGCGAGCATCCTGGTGGATACCACTCCGCCCAATCTCCAAGTGATCGTCGACGGCAATGTTTACACGGCTCCCTTTGCTACGAACTGGATCTTCGGCTCCATTCACAGCATCTTCACCCCCGCCATTCAAACGAACGCGCTGGGTTCCCGAGCCGTGTGGTATTCCTGGAGCAACGGCGGCGCCATCTCGAACCTCGTCGTCCCGGTTGCGAGCAACCTGACTTACGTCGCCAGGTTTTCGCGTCAGTATATGCTCTCCCTGGGCGCGGTTGGCGGTGGCATGGTCAACCCGTCCAGCGGTTGGTTCGACGCGGGCGCCGCCGTGAGCGTCAGCGCTACGCCCGCGGCCGGCGCCAGCTTCAGCGCTTGGACCGCCTCCGGGTCCGGCTCTTCCATTGTCGGCAACCCGGCCGCCGTCGTTATGAACGGTGCTATTTCCCAGACCGCACATTTCATCGGACACGCTCAGCAACCGGATCGTCGTCGTCACCCAAGGCCCGGGTACCGTCTCGCCGACTTATGCCGGCCAGACCCTGGTGGCTGGGCGCCGATATACGATCACAGCCACACCCCTGCCCAACGGCGTGTTCTCCGGTTGGACCGGCAGTCTCCCGAGCTCGGACCAGAGCCTCTCGTTCGTGATGACCACCGGCCTGGTGTTCCAAGCGAATTTCTCCACCAATGGCTACCTTTCGACGCAAGGCGTGTATAACGGTCTCTTCGCCGATCCCTTCAATCCCGACGCCCAGAGCTCCGGTTCCTTCTCGGCCACGGTGAGTTCAAGCGGTTCCTTCAGTGCCAGTTTCCGCGTGGCGGGCACCGGTTATTCTTGCTCGGGCAGTTTCACCAACGGCGTGTATAGCAAAATCGTCTCCCGTTCGAGTCCCTTACTCCCGCTGCAGGTTAACCTCACGCTGGACCCCAGCGGCGTGGGGCACCTTATCGGTTACCTCAGTGGTTATACCTGGACGGTTCCCATCCAGGCCGAGCGCGCGGCTTACTCGAACTCGAGCCCGGCTCCCCAAGCGGGTCAGAAGTTTACGTTGCGAATCCCCGGCACTACCAATTCTCTGGTTGAACCGGGTGGCGACGGCTTCATAACCCTCTCCGTCAACGTGGCCGGTCAGGTCAGCGTCGTCGGAATCCTGAGCGATGACACGTCGTTCAGTCAGACCGCCTCGCTGTCCGCGCTTCAGCGATGGCCCCTTTACTCCTCGCTGTATTCCGGAAATGGTTTTGTGATGGGTTGGCTTTCGTTCACGAATGTGCCGGGGAGCCAACCGTCCGGCCAGTTGGTGTGGTCCATGCCCAACACTCCCGACGCCAAATACTATCCCAGCGGCTTCACCCTCCTGCCGCAGGCTGTCGGCTCACCTTACGCGCTCACCAACGGTCAATCCGTGCTCAGTCTTAATCACGGCCATTTCGTCGTGGAGGGCGGGGGATTGGCGCACAATATCACCAACGCCTTTTCCCTGGCCGGGTCTAGTTTCACCCCGGTCCCGACCACGAACCGGCTCAGCCTGTCAGTCAACTCTTCCACGGGGCGATTCCAGGGCAGTTTTTACGACCCGGCGAGTCTCCGGACCTATAACTTCTGGGGTGCCCTTCTCCAGAGCCAAACCAATGGCAGCGGCTACTTTGTAAACACCAACCAGACCGGACGCGTGCGTCTCATCCCCTGAGCGAGGGGAGGTGAGCAAAAAGGTGAGCAAAAAGCCTTTGCATTTGCCGCAGGATGTGTGTATCTATCAGGCGCCAATATGAACAAAATTAAGAATCTGATCGTGGCCTGCGGCCTGACCCTGGCGATCGCCGAGGGAACAGCCATGGCCGGAACCGTCGACCTTACCAAACTTCCAGCGCCCTCCGATAAGCAGGGCCTGACCTTCGAAAAGGACATTAGTCCGCTGTTGAAGGACTCATGCGGGAACTGTCATTCCGGGCAAAGGCCCAAGGCTGGGTTGGCTCTGGACACCTTGGCGGCCGTGCTCAAGGGCGGCAAAGAGGGCAAGGTGGTAGTGGCCGGCAAGAGCGCCGAGAGCGTCATCGTCATCGCCGTTTCACAATTGGACCCTGAGAAGGCCATGCCCCCCAAACCTCGGCAGCGTCGGGGTGGACCCGGTCCAGAGGGTCAAGGTGGTCCTGGCGGTCCCGGAGGCCAAGGTGGTCCTGGCGGCCCTGGAGGCCCCGGCCGTGGTGGCCCTCCCGCCAAACCGCTGACGGCCGAGCAGGTTGGCCTGGTTCGTGCCTGGATTGATCAGGGCGCTAAGTAAACCGCTTCCTTCGTTTGCTTTTTCGGCCGGGCCTCAACTGATTTCGATCAGTGGCCCGGCCTTTTCTTTGCCAACTCGGTCCGCTGGCTGGGCTCAGTTCGAGAGGTCGCGTCCCGGTAACCGGGCTAGCCAGATACCTCCGAGATTCAGAACTAATCCAAGCCCCAGGAGCGCTAACGCCAGCAAGGGACGCTGGGGAACCGGTTTTACCGTGGGTTCGGCGCGGTCCACGATCTCCACGTCGAGATGGCCCGACTCAAGCGATTGGGTCGCGGTGGATGTTACCTTCGCCGCGATGACCGCGCGGTCTTGTTGGGCTTCCTCCAGTTTCCGCTTGAGGTCCCAATACGGCGCGTTGCGATCCGCTTTCTGCACGTCCTGCGCCTGAATCCGCTCGAGCTCCTTGAGCTGGTTTTGCAGGGCGGCCTTGAGACCGTTGGCCTTGGACTCGAGCGCCACCAAGAGGCTCTTGGCTCGCTCATCCATCCTCCGCTGGGCCTCCTCGGCTGCCCCCCGGGCCTTTCCGGTTTCGGGGTGAGTGGGCCCGTGGTCTTTGCCTGCCTGCGTGAGCCGCTGATTGGCTGCGGCGGCGTCTTGCACCAGCTCATTGAACCGCGGATCGGGAAGGGTTACCGGCAGCGTCCTGAGCAAGTCATCATGGTTCAGGCCTTTGAGCTTGGCCAAGAGTGTTTCCTGGCGGGCCAGATCGGCCTGGGTCTCCAGTTTCACCAGGATCGCATGCCGCTCTGCTTCCAGGGTGTCAGGTGCGGAGGACCGCGCAGTCCCGCCGACCGGATCTGTTATGTGGAGCGAACGGCGCAATTGGTCGAGGTTCTGCTGCATCTGGGCGACTTGCCGTTCGATTTCCGAGAGTTTCTCCTGGAGCAAATCCCTCCCGCTGGGTCCGGGCGGTGGCGGCCAGCGGTGCTCCCGCCGGAAAGTGCGGTAGGCTTCCGCGACGTCATTCGCCAGTCCTGCTGGAACCGCGGCCATAATCTTCATTCGGTTGCGTTCGTTCCGGCTCATTTGCAGTGTCTCCATTTCCAGGCAAGATCGCCTCCGCTACCTCGCCCGAATAGGGACATTCTCATCAAGTCGCGACAACGATGAACTTCGCCTTGAGCCGGTCGTGGATGTGTGCTAGGCTGCGCGATGAAACCCAGCGCAAAGGAATTCTCCCTGACCCGAGTAGAGTTAATAATGGCCGCGCGGCGAAAAAGCCTATTCCCACCAATAATGCTAGTCGCGTTGGCCGCGACAACCCTGGTATCGGTCAAAACGCGCGCGGCCGATCTCGTGTGGACCAATCAACTTGGCGGCAACTGGGCGGATCGGTGGAACTGGAGCCCCAATGGCGTGCCCGGCGTCGGCGACACAGCTTGGGTCACCAACAACGGTACCTACACCGTTACGCTCAATTCTGACGTGGTGGTCGGCAGCCTGCGGCTTGGGGGCACCGACGGCGCCCAATGGCTGAGGCACACCTCCGGAAGACTGGCCTTGGGTGGGGACAGCAGCGCGTCCGCGTATGGCATTTACACGCTCGCTGGTGGGACCCTTGACGGCCTTGGGAGGTTCACGCTGGCCGGGAGTTTTTCCTGGACCGGAGGCAGTTTCGGCAGCGCCGGGTCCACTTTGATCCTCGTCGCCAATGGCGGAGTGGTGTTGAACGGCGGTGACAAGGCGTTCAACGGCGGTACGCTGGTCAACGCCGGCATGGGGAGTTGGAACGGGGGCATGCTTTATTGCTACAACAACGCGCTGCTGACCAACACCCCGGCGGGCAGCTTCGATTTTCCGGTGGATGGCCAGGCCTTCGCCCAGTATGGCAGCGCGACCTTGGCCAACGGCGGGACGCTGCGCAAGAGTGCGGGCAGCAGCACCTTGATTGGGGTGTCCTTTGTCAACACCGGGCTGGTCCAGTTGCAAAGCGGCCAGTTCAACCTGGCTGGCGGCGGCGTCAGCACCGGCCAGTTCGAATGCGACGGGGCCACCACGCTGGGGATCGGCGGCGCTTACTACTACTTGCAGCCGGGTTCCGCGGTGACCGGTGCGGGCACGGTGAGTGTGGGCCCCGGCACGTTATACGCCCAAGGCCAGTTGGTGGTGGGTGCGTTGACGGCCAGCGGGGGAATGGTCAACTTCATCAGCGGTGGGGTGCCCGTCGTTACGAATCTGACGTTGAACGGCAGCACGTTCACGGGCACAGATGCGCTCATGGTGCCGGGCGTGTTCAATTGGATTGGTGGCACTTTTGGCGGCTATGATGCCGGCCATCCGACCAGCCTGACGGTGACGGCCAACGGTGGAGTGGTGCTGGGGGCCGGCTCCAAGGTCTTCAACGGCGGCACGGTGGTCAACGCCGGGACGGGGAGTTGGAACGGGGGCATGCTTTATTGCTACAACAACGCGCTGCTGACCAACACCCCGGCGGGCAGCTTCGATTTTCCGGTGGATGGCCAGGCCTTCGCCCAGTATGGCAGCGCGACCTT
>TBL_comb47_HYPODRAFT_10000392_pt1 | contig 58084 bp, 52 predicted proteins | sample TroBogypolimnion_40_FD_10682 | JGI IMG/M metagenome (IMG submission 10682)
ATATTTCAAAGAACGAATGTCGTATGTAAACGAACTGCTGATACAGTTCTTAAATTAAACTGTAAACGAACTTGTGATACAAATTTGTAAACGAACTTATGAGATTTATCAATTAGTCATTAGAAAGAGTCATTAGTCATTAGGAAAAGGGAAAAGGGAAAAAGGAAAAAGGAAAATTGGAAATAATCAGTCACAGTGGTCAGACTACTATCGAGATATGGCAATTGGTGGAATTTAGTGTTTTGGCGTTTTGTGGCAATTTCATGAAAAATAAACATAATGTCGCTTCATGAAAATCCCTATTTCCTATTTCCTATTTCACTTTTCCTAATGACTAATGACTTTTTCCTTTTTCCTTATTTCTCTTTGCTATTTTAAAATTCAAAACTTAATGTGATCAGGATCATATACAATGGTAGCTTCTCCATGGGTAACCATCATCGGATTGTCGCATGCAATGGATACTTTCTGAAGATGTGGAGTCGCTTTGGGAGCTGTTCCGTTGACCAGGGATTCAGCCAATGTTCTCATTTCGATGATGTATTGCTTGTTGTATGCTTTTTTTACATACGGATAATGGCCACAGTAGATTTTTGTAATTCCTTCGTCCATGAGCTTCTCCATTTTCTTACAGGAATTGATGTAAGTCTTCATTGGTGCATATGGGCGAAGCTGCAGCCATACCTGACCTGACCCGAATGCATCTCCTGAGTAACATGTTCCTGCCAGTTTGTCGAGCAGTACTATTGATCCTGGTGTGTGTGCAGGCATATGGCTGACTTCAATCTTCTTTCCTCCAAGATCGAACACATCGCCATCTTTTACAAAATGGATGATACCCTTGTAGGATTTGTCCAACAGAACTGTATCGGCAGGATATAGATAAATTTCCTTGAAATAACGGATGTTTCCGGCATGGTCGTCATGGGCATGGGTAATGACTACATACAAAGGTTTCCTGGTGATCTGCTGAATCACTACATCCAGCTTTTCGCATTTGGTGCCCGTATCAATGAGCAACGCTTTATCTTTCCCTTCGATGATGTACATCGTGGTTTTATCGGTTGTTTCCACCACCCAAACATGATCTTCCAGTTTGGAAATTGTCAGATCAGAGTTCTTAAAAACAGATTGTGCTGGAGTAGTAATCCAGGTAATCAGAATCAGAAATGTGGTTAATAAGTTAGATTTTAGGTTCATAATATTATCGGTTTAGTCATTAGCAAATGGTCATTAGTCAATAGGTAAAAGGAAAAAGGAAAGAGAAAAGAGAAAAAAGGAATGAGGGAAGAGGAAAAATCCAGTTGAATCGGATACTCCCTTTTTCCTATTTCCTTATTTCTTTTTCCTAATGATTAATGTCTTCTTTTTATTTGAACAGTAGTGGAGCAAATTCAGACAAATATACTCTCCAGTTAGTCCAGGTATGTCCACCTTCACTTTCACGATAGGTATATTTCATGCCCATTCCATCCAGTTTGGCACGGTAATCCGATATATTTTTATAAAGGAAATCAGCTTTGCCAACTCCGATCCAATAGAGTTTATAGCCATTTGTCCATTGGGTTTTAAGTGTTCCGTCAAAGTTTTCATAAACTTTGGAAGTTGCTTTTTGATCAGGCATAATGGCAGCCGAGAATAATCCCACATAGTCGAACGTGTTGGGATAATATCTTGAAATATGCAGCGAATGATAGCCTCCCATTGACAAACCAGCAATAGCCCTGTCAGCTTTATCGGCTTTCACGCGGTAGTTGCTTTCAATAAATTTGATGACATCAGGGAAAGTTTCTTCAAATTTGCCGTCCATGGTATGTTCCATCTGCATACTTGGTGTAGAGTAACCAAGACTCGATTCGCCGGGAGCAGCTTCCTGAGCCACATTCCCGTTCGTCATCACCACAATCATCGGTTTTGCTTTTCCCTGGGCAATCAGGTTGTCAAGGATCTGTGAAGTACGTCCAAGGGCAATCCAGGCTTCTTCATCGCCCCCCATTCCGTGCAACAAATACAGAACAGGATATTTCTCTTTGCTGGTTTCATAGCCTGCCGGAGTATAAACGGTCATCCGGCGTGCCGTTCCATTCCCTGGTGAATCATACCAACGACGGGTAACCGATCCGTGAGGAACTTTTCTGATCTGATATAAATCGCCTTTGCCGCCACCAACAATGAATACGTTGAATACAGAAGCAACATCACGGATGATGTATACATTATTCGGATCGGTCGTTTTGAAACCATCAACGATTACGGTGTACGAATACAAATCTGATCCAAGCGGGGGAGTGGTAAAAGTCCATACTCCTTTATCGCCTTTGGTAAGATTAGCTTTCCCTGGAACATCCATTACTCCCCACTTGGTTTTCATTTTTGCAGTAGGAAGGAAGTCTCCGGTGATTTGTACAGTATCGGCTGCAGGAGCCTGAATTCGAAAAGTTACCGTATGATCATCCTTTACTTCAGGAGATACAATACTCTGAGCTCCCCATAAAGCTTGTTGGGAGAAGGAATTAATGCTTGTCAAAGCAAATAATGCGGTGATAAAGAGAAGTTGTTTTTTCATTCGTGTTTGTATTAGATTTTAGTTTTTAACCTTATTGTGTTTAAAAGACACAATGATAGTTTTTTTTCTTTCCAAAATCAAAGATAGCGAAATATAATATTATACTTTTGTTGCAAAACATACAAGAGGGTGAATCGGAATTCGAATTTTTATAGCGGACAGTATCTAAACCACATTTCATTGGACTGTGTTGTTTTTGGTTTTCATGATAACCAGTTGAAAGTGCTGTTGCTTCGGATGAAGTACACCAAAGAGTGGGCCTTGCCCGGAGGATTTGTACATGGAGAGGAATCGCTCGAATTGGCGGCAACCCGCGTTCTTAAAGAGCGTACCGGTTTAGATGATATATTCCTGAAACAGTTTAATGTCTTTAGTGATCCGCAACGATCAAAAGTAAACCCTGCAGTAAATGATTTAATTGAATCAGGAAGAGACTTTGACAATGAATGGTTTGATCAAAGATTTATCTCGGTAGGTTTTTATGCCTTGGTTGATTTTTCGAAAGCCGAACTGAAACCCGACTTCTTTTCAGATTTATGTATCTGGCAACCCTTGTCTGAAATCAATACCTTAATCCTTGATCACAACGAAATCCTAGATAGAGCCCTCGAAACACTGAGGTTTCAATTGAATTACCAACCAATCGGGTACAATCTGCTTCCCGATAAATTCACAATGCCTGAACTTCAGAAATTGTACGAAACCATCCTTGGTAAAGAATTGGACCGACGAAACTTTCAACGCAAAATGCTATCTTATAACATCCTCAATAAACTGGTAGAACGAAAAACCGGAGGTGCACATAAGGCGCCATTCTTATATGAATTTAATCTGGAGAACTATCAAACAGCCCTGCAGAATGGTTTGTATGGAGGGTGGTAACCGAAAATAAGGAAAGAGGAAAGAGGAATAAGGAAAATGAGAAGATGAGAATGTGAGAATAGGGAACTCCCTTCTATAATTTATTCTTTACTCATACCTTATTCACACATTCACACATTCACACATTCACATCTTCATATTTTCCCATTTCCACCCTTCCAACAAAACAAAAAAGAGGTTGGAACTTTCGGACCAACCTCTTTTCAAAAAGAAAAATATCTTTCTTATACGCGTTTTTCTTTGATACGGGCTTTCTTACCTGTAAGTTCGCGTAAATAATACAGTTTAGCTCTGCGTACAATACCTTTTTTGTTCACTTCAATCAGGTCGATAAATGGCGAATAAAGAGGGAAAATCCTTTCTACCCCAATGCTTCCTGACATCTTGCGAACCGTAAAAGTTTTTGTTATACCTTCTCCTTTAACCTGGATAACAACCCCACGGTAGTTCTGGATACGCTCTTTATTACCTTCCCTGATTTTGTAATGAACGGTAATGGTATCGCCTGCTTTAAATTGCGGATGTTCTTTTGATTCAACAATACACGCGTTTTGTGCTACTTTAATTAAATCCATTTTCTTAAGTTTTAGTGGCAATATTACATCAACTGAATGAGTAAGAGATTGCGGAAATGTGGCGCAAAAGTAATAAAATTATTCAATTCCAAACATCGATCTGCAATAAAAACAATCAAGTTTAGTACGAAAAATCAATGACTTGGCTTCCCGATCATTTTCAGATGATCTCCTGTACTTTTCACAATTTCTTTTTTCCACCAATCAGGGTATCCTGGCTGATCCGGTGCAGGAGCCATTCCGGTTTCTGTACGTTCAAATACACCGTTTTTCTCCTTCTTGATATTTCCATCCATGAACTTGACGATCAGAAACTGGGATAACTTTTTCCATTCGCTGGTCATTCCATTTGCCTGGTTGTCCGAAAAGTCGGTTAAGAATTGTAGTGTTTCGCTCTTCTTACCTGCATTCCACAGGTTAAGTGCAGCAGCATCAACTCCCGGGGTCAACGCGGCAAACTTGTCTTCAAGTCTTTTCTGAACCTTAATCACATCAGGAATCATGGCATCGTATCTCAGGTAAGTGAAGTTGGAAACAACATTGAAGGTCCAGAATGCGGATGTTTCAGAAAAAGTAAGCATATCACCGTTTCCGACTTTAAAACATTCAGGAATTTGTGTGATCCCGCAATACATCGGTACATAGCAGGTACTATAGGTATCGTCAACACCAAACCAATTGATTCCTCCAATTGGATTAGGCAACCAGGAACGTGATTGGGCAATAAACGAAAAACCTGTTTGCTGGGTAGAGATGGCTCTTTCATTGACATATTCAGCCGAATCCACTTTAAACGATAAAGGTCTCCAGCGATAGGGCAACTTAAAGGGGCCGGCGCCAATGTCTTTGGTCATATCCAATGCGGTACCTTCGAAATGATCACGCATTATGCCAATAACATCCTGAACGCTTAGTTTCTTGTCTGGTTTTACCCACAATGGCATCCGGTTGGACGGAAATTTATTTTCTCCGTCGTGTTTTACATTTCCAAGAATGTAATCTTCGTATTGTTTCATCCCAGAACACACTTTATTGAATCCTGAGAATACGCGTGCATCGCTGAAACGGGCTCCGCTGAAATCAACGGGTGCATATACATCAGAGAAACTGAAATCTTTATTCTTTCCGTCAAACCATCCCTTTTCACGGGCAAATGAAATAATATCCTTTGCAAACAGACAGTTTGCAGGATCGCTCATCGGGAAGGTCGTTATGCGTGCCTGGTTGGCATGACCGCAGATATATCCGTCTGGTACACGTTCAGCAACCCAAACAGCACCTTTCTCGCCTTCACCTTTCCCGATCATTTCAAAGATCCAAACTTCATTGGGATCTGAGACCGAAAACGACTCACCCTCGCTGGCATATCCGTATTTTTCAACCAGGCTGGTCATCACTTCGATGGCTTCCCTGGCTGTTTTGGCACGTTGAAGCGCTATGTAAATCAGACTGCCGTAATCCATGATGGCGCCTGATTGTTTTTGAAGTATTTCGCGTCCGCCATAGGTCGTTTCACCAATGGCAACCTGGAATTCATTCATATTCCCAACGACGCTGTTGGTATGCAGCAACTGAGGAATACGTCCCAGAAATTTACCCGTATCCCATTCAATAATATCGCGCATTGCACCATCTGGATAATCCATTGCAGGCTGATAGTATAATTCTCCGTACAATACATGAGAATCAGCTGCATAAGTGATCATGGTTGAACCATCAATCGTGGCTCCTTTTGAAATTAGAAAATTGGTGCACCCGAATGTAAACTGCATCCCTAAGACTACTGCCATAAGCGACAGCATAACAATACGTTGAAGTTTTTTTATCATGATATCTATATAGTTTTATTTTTTTTTGTCCGACAAATATAATTAATCTCAGGATTTAAACATTTATGTCCCGATTTTGTCCGATAAAGAAGCCTGATTTTAAGGAAACGAAACATGAGAAAGGTCAGGTCTCTCCAAATGAAAAGAGGAATAAGACAAAGGCAGAATGAGAAGGTGAGGATGTGAGAAGATGAGAAAATGAGAAGGTGAGAATAAGGAGCTCCCTTCTGTAATTTATTCTTTACTCTTCCCTAATCCTCATTTTCTCACCTTCTCACCTTCTCATCTTCTCATTTTCTTAACGGTCTCGGATTCCAAGGACAAGAAATATCCAGCCTACAATAAAAGACACTCCGCCAATGGGCGTTACGGCACCAATCCAACGGATGCCGGTTATGGAGAGAAGATACAGGCTTCCAGAGAAGAGGATGATCCCGATGCTGATCAGCTTGCCTGACCATTTAATGTATTTCGAATAAATATGGAATCCAATTAGTCCAATGATCAACAGTCCCAGTGCATTATTAAACTGGTATTCAACGCCAGTCTGGTAAACCTTCATCATCTCGGGCGAAAGGCTGTCTTTCAATGCATGTGCCCCAAATGCACCCAATAAGATGGCTAAAGCCATAAATACTGCACCTGCTATCAGAATCTTCCGATTATCCATTTTTATGTATTTTAATTGCTTACAATAACAACTAAAAGTCATGGTAGTTCTTCCAGACAAGAAATCCTGCCGAAACTAACAGCAGGATTTCTTAAATCATCTATAAATTAAGAGGAGCTTATTTATAATTTTCTCATTCCTTTTTCTTCTTTTTCTTTTTCTAATAGGTTATTCCATTCAAATTTAATCTTGATAAGGTTAATAAGGTTGGAATTTATGAGATTAATTCAGGCTACTAAGGTTCACAACTCAAATATAAGTCTTCTTTAAAAACTAAAATATGCATCTTTCCTTATTCACACATTCTCGTCCTCTCACCTTCTCATTTTCCTTCTTCCTCTTTCTTTTTCCTAATCCAACTTATGAATAACCAACCCTGATCTTAATTTTGGTTCGAACCATGTGGTTTTAGGAGGCATGATGTTTCCCGAATCGGCGATATTGATCAGTTGCTGCATCGAAACAGGGTAGAGGGCAAAGGCAACTTTCATGTCACCATGGTCTACCCGTTTTTTGAGTTCACCCAAACCACGAATGCCACCGATAAAGTCAATACGGGTAGAAGTGCGCAGATCGGCAATCCCCAGAATCTGATCCAGGATCAGGTTGGATAAGATGGTCACATCCAACACCCCAATCGGGTCGTTATCATTATAAGTCCCTTGTTTGGCGTTCAGTTTGTACCAGTTGTCTGAGAGGTACATGCTGAATTCATGCAACGCCTTGGGCTTGTATATATCTGAACCAGTAAGCTTAACTTCAAAGTTTTCTTTCAGTTTATCAAGTAATTCTGCTTCCATTAATCCATTCAAATCTTTAACTGTACGATTGTAGTCAATGATTTGCAATTGATTGTCAGGAAAATGCACAGCCATAAAGAAATTGTATTCTTCCTGGCCGGTATGATCTGGGTTCTGATTTTTCTTCTCCAGTCCAATACGTGCAGCAGCAGCAGTACGGTGATGACCGTCGGCCACATAGGTCGATGGTACTTTGGTAGCAAAGAGTGTTTCAATTTCATGGTTTATTCCTGCATCATTTATAGCCCAGAAATGGTGACCAAAACCATCTTCAGCAACGAAATCGTAATCTGCTTCCTGGTTTTTTACGATCGATTCAACGATTGCGTCAATTTCAGGAACTGCCCGATACGAAAAGAATACCGGTTCGATGTTTGCATTCAGGTAACGGGTCAGGATCATGCGGTCTTCTTCCTTGTCAGGCCTGGTTAACTCATGTTTTTTGATGATCCCCCGGTTGTAATCGTCGCATGAGGCAGCGCCTACAATCCCGTATTGTGTGCGTCCATTCATGGTTTGCGCATAAATGTAGTATTTCGCCTCTGTGTCCTGATTAAGCCAGGCTTCCTGTTGGAAATGCTCAAAATTTAAAACCGATTTCATGTAAACCGTTTCCGAATGAACATCGGTTCCCGGAGGGCAGTCGATCTCTGCGCGGGTGATATGGAGCAGCGAACAGGCTTTGCCTTCAGCCATCTGGGCAGCCTCGGTGCTGTTCATGACGTCATATGGTAAACAGGCCAGGTCGCTGGCAATAGCTTTGGGTGGACGAAGTCCCTTGAATGGTTTTACAATAGCCATAGATGTTTATTTTGTATATTTGATTTAAGTCTGAACTGCCAAATTAAGCGTACAATCTGAAGATAGCAATAGCGGGTCGCTTAAATCTGAACAACAATACTTCTTTATTTTAAAGTCGAAAATGGTGATTCGAAATAATCAGCAGATCCGTTTTTCTTACAAGCTAAATTCGTCTGCTTAGCCCTCTTTTTTCACGTACTTTTTGTACGCAACATATCCGTAACTCCGGATTTCAACCTTCCGGCCCGATTCTGCATGCGTTGGACGTGCCCAGGGCATAAGAAGCGCTGCGGCCAAAGCTGCAAGAATTGCTTTTGTCGGATTCATTTGTATGGAAAAGATCCAGACAAACAGATAAATGATATCGAAAATGATCAGGAATATCATGAAATTGTAAAATATGATTCTTAATTTCAAGCTCATTTCTTTATTTTGTAATTAATATTAACCTCATTAGCAGGTACCTACTCAATCTCTATGTTGTATTTTGTAAGCAGGCCCGCGATTCCCGAACGCGAGAATTTTGCTTTCCTCATCCTGTTGATTTCAGGATCAATTGAATAGTTGACTGCCGTACGGAAATCAGCTTTTTCAAGATTGGTCCGATTGAAAACAGCATGTTGCAGATTACAGTAATGAAAGTCAACCATCGATAAATCGGCGTCCGAAAAGTCAACTTCAATCAGAGAACATTCAGCAAATCTGGTGTTCTTCATTTTTTTGGTCACAAATGAAGCGTAGTCAAGGAAACATTTTTCGAATTTCACGGCAAACAGAAAGTTTGAACATGAATCAAAACCGATTCCTATTAGTTTACAACCTGTAAACTGAACATCTTTCAGGCCAGAACCTGAAAGTTTGGCATTCGAAAAGTTACAGTTTTCGAACGAGCATTTAACCAGATCTGATTCCGACAGGTCTGCATTTGAAAAATCGCAATTCAGAAAGGTACAGCTATTTAATTCCGTCTGTGTCAGTTTCTCTCCGGTATAGTTGATCCCCTGGTAATGCTGATCGTCGAACCATTTAGTAATCATCGTTAAGCTGGCTGACGATTTATTATGCGGATACCTTAAAGGTCTGGTCGCCTTTTTCGAGGTAGGCCACAATCTCTTCTGCTGCGGCAATACCTGCATTGACATTGGCTTCGGCGGTTTCTGCTCCCTGCTTCTTTGGGGTGGCATAATACCTGAAGCCATACTTTCCGTCCAAATCAGCATGACAATCCGGGGCAATGTCGGTGACATATTTAAAATCAGGACGTTCCTCCAGCATTTTTTTCAATCCTTCTTCGTCAATGACTTCCTTGCGGGCCGTATTCACTATCGTCGCCCCTTTCGGCATTTTACTCATCAGCTCAAAGTTGATTGACTTTTTGGTTGTAGGATTCGATGGGATGTGCAACGAAACATAGTCGCTTTTAGCAAAAATATCATTTACCGAATCGGCAACAACGATATCGTAAGTATCCATCCCGATTTTGGTAATGCAGGGGTCGAGGGCGATAACCTTCATGCCGAAGCACTGGGCAATTTTCGCAACACGTCGTCCAATATAACCGCAACCATAGATACCAAGTGTTTTCCCTTTTAATTCGGTACCGGCAACACCTTTAAAGTTACTGCGGGCCATAAAAACCATAAAGCCGATGGCTAATTCGGCCACAGCGTTCGAATTTTGTCCCGGAGTGTTCATGACCACAACGCCACGTTCCTTGCAGGCCGCCAAATCGATCGTATCGAAACCCGAACCGGCCCTGACAACAACTTCCAGTGCATTGGCTGCATTCAGCACTTCACGGTCGACCACGTCGCTCCGTACGATGATCGCCTGGACGTCTTTCACCGCTTCAAGAAGTTCTGCTTTGGATGTATACTTTTCGAGCAGACGAACTTCATAGCCTGCATTGCTCAAAATGCCTGCGATCTGTTTGGTTGCAGCTTGTGCAAATGGTTTTTCGGTAGCAATAAGTACTTGCTTCATAGTTCGATGTTTCAGTTAAAAAGGAAAGCAGAACCTTCATTCTGCCTTCCTTCCTGATTTATTTTAGTTTTGTTTGTTCAAATGCTTTCATTGCGTCAACCAATGCGATAACGCTTTCTTTCGGAAGCGCATTGTATGTTGAGGCGCGGTATCCTCCCACAGAGCGGTGACCTTCGAGTCCGAGCATGCCCAGCGATTTGGCATAGGTAAGGAATTCAGGTTCCCATTCCTTGTATTCGTCGTTCATAACAAAACAAATATTCATCAGCGAACGATCATTCACATCAGGAATGTTAGCCTTGAATAATTTATTGCGTTCTATTTCGTCATAAAGAAGTCCGGCTTTTTCGATGTTCATTTTTTCCATGACCTTCACTCCGCCCAATGCTTTCAGCCATTTCAGGGTTTGAAGGGCAGCGAATACAGGCACTACAGGCGGGGTGTTGAACATCGATTCATTCTCGATGTGGGTACAGTAATTCAGGATGGTTGGGATCTTACGGGTTACTTTGCCCAACACGTCTTCTTTAACGATGACGAAAGTGACCCCTGCAGGTGCCAGGTTTTTCTGCGCTCCGCCATAGATGATGGCATATTTCGAAACATCCATCTGACGGCTGAAGATGTCAGACGACATATCGGCAACCAGAGGCACCGGGCTATCCAAATCGGTATGCAATTCTGTTCCGTAGATGGTATTGTTGGTTGTAATGTGGAAATAATCTGCGTCTTCAGGGACGGTGAATCCCTTCGGAATATAGTTGTATGTACTTGCCTTTGAAGAAGCCACATCAACAACTTCGCCAAAACCTTTTGCTTCTTTTAGCGCTTTGTCGGCCCAGGTGCCTGTATTTAGATAGGCAGCCTTTTTCTCCAGTAAATTGTAAGGAACCATCATAAATTGTGTGCTTGCGCCACCACCCAGGAACAATACATGGTAACCTGCCGGGATGTCGAGTAATTCCTTGAAAAGCTGTTGTGCTTCGTTGTTAACGGCCACGAATTCCTTGCTCCGGTGCGAAATTTCCATCAGGGAAAGTCCTGTTCCTGCAAAATCAATCAGTGCTTCGGCGGTGTTCTTAATGGTGTATTGCGGCAGAATTGAGGGCCCCGCGTAAAAGTTATGCTTCTTCATTTTGAGTTTATTTATGGGTTAATAACTATCTGCATTTCATTTTATTGCCGAAATTTATTCAAAATTACTGATTATCTGCATGATGTTTTCTGAGATAAATCAGGCTTAAATTTGCTCCAACAAGTTATAAAACATTCAATAAATTTGCATCAAAAATGGCATAAATAATCATGCCTTACGGCATAATTTAAAATCCTTTATCCCAAAGATATCAACCAGTCGATCGTTGATAAATACAGGCACCACATTCGTCTGATCGGCAGTCAGGCAAAACTCGATGCAATCAGCGAGCCCTTTCGAAGCCAGTCGCCCTTTCTGTGCCGATTTCTGAATATAGGCGAACAAATCAGGTTTGGCCAGGTTCCACAAATCAACCGAAGCAATAACCGCATCGCAAGTCGATTCAAACTGACCCGATTGAAGCAGCCGTTCGGCCAAAGCACCTGCAAAGACGGTATCTTCAAGGCTAAACCTATCCTTCCAAGACGCACAGAAAATGAGTACGGGAGCATTTTGTCGGATGAGCCATTCGGCCAATGCAGAAATATTCAGGAATGAACCAATGACTATTGCTTTGGAATGAGCGGCCATATGTATGCATCGGGTACCGTTGGTGGTGGAATAGACAATTTCCTTGTCCTTCACGATTTCAGGTGTAAAATTGAATGGGGAGTTGCCAAAGTCGGCGAAGTCGAGCACATATCCATCCCGCTCTGAGGCGACCATATACCCTTGTTTTTTCAATTCACGGGCTTCATCTACTGTCGCTACAGGCCAGATACATTTTACCCCGTTCTGAATCGCCGCGCATATTGTTGATGTTGCGCGCAATATATCGACGATCACCACAAGGTTTTCATCATCGGCGTGTTTGTCATAGATTGCGGGGGACAAACAAACCTCCAGCCGATTCTTGATTTTTTCCATTTTCAGGTTAAAGACACAAAGATAAAGAAAGTCACCAATCGAAGCCTTTTTGCACGAACAGAAAACCGTATTTAAACTAAAGGTAAACTAAGCAATCCGAAAGCGCTATCTGGATTCGCTAAAAATATAGATCTGAACCAATTTAATCTATTATGAACGGGGCTGGAGCAAGGTTTGGGCTATACCAGGGCTTTATAATCTGACTGTTATTTAAACTGTATCTGTACTAATTTATTGAAATTAGGACAGATAGAAGCCAGATGGTAGCCAAATGATAAAGCCCTGGTATAGCCCGATCCCTGCCCACTTAGGATACAAGGTATTTTTGAAGCGGGATTAATGGGCTTTATTGCACGTTAGGAACTAAGACTATATAGAAAAGTATACGGGCTAAAATAAAAGATCCGTGACTGGAGACTAAAAATAGCAAATGATTTAATCAAATCATACGATGGATTTCATGAATATAATGATTATAATGGACTAAAATTAAACTGATTAACAGATATGAATATTTAGAAAAGTAAATTATATTTGGAAAAATCAATTCATCAGTTAAGATGATATTAACAAGTGCTGCATGAATCACATTCGTACATTTGTAATATGGATTTTTCTCTTCGCTTCAAGCCTCAGCTTCGGACAGCAGACTAAATGTGACAGTGTGCTGTCAAAATTTATATCCGCCATTAAGGAAAAGGATAGCAAGTCAATTTCAAAGATGGTTAATTACCCATTTAAAAGATATTATCCTCTTCCTGATATTAAAAATGATGATGAATTTACTGATCGGTACAATGAGGTCTTCGATGATAGTCTTCAGAGGATAATTGTAGAATCTGATGTTCACGCAGACTGGACAGAAGTGGGCAGGAGAGGCATAATGCTTCGAAATGGGTTGTTATGGCTTGATATTGAGGGAAGGCTTATTCGGGTCAATTATGAATCAAAGGGAGAACATGACAAAAGGATTGGTTTGATTAGGCAGGAAAAAGTCCTGTTGAATGAAAGTATCCGGGATTTTATAGAACCAATGTTTGTTTGGGAGACCAAAAAATTCAGAATAAGAGTAGACCAGACAGGGACTAATGAATTCCGATATGTGTCATGGAGAATTGGTAAAAATCAGAGTGAAAAACCAGATACTATTTTAACCCAGGGGGAATTAGTATTTACCGGCAATCCAGATCTTATATTAATCAATGGGGAAATTATATATACAGGAAGAGGAGGAAATCATTATTTTTTGTTTAAAAACGGCGAATACGAATATGAATGTCGTGTTATTGTTTTGGGAACAATGAAAAGTCCACCCGGTTATCTGATCGTTTCTAAGAACGGCAAAGAAATATTGAAAGAAAAGGTGATTAGAAATATCAGGAACTAAATGCAGTAGTTTCTTCAGGTTTTTGTTGCAATAATTAGTATCAGTCTATCTGACAGGCTTCCCAATAAACATATTTTAAAGGTTAAAATTAAACTGATTAATATAATAGAAAGACAGAAAAGTACTATACCTTTGGTATTAATTACAGGTTGGGGTTAATTTAAAAACATGAAAGCATATCATTTTGCGAAAGATATAAAGAATGGTTTTATAGAATTCTTCAATGAAATTAGTGATTGTAAGGGTATCGTCTGCTTCGATTTTGAAGATAGCATAGCAGTTAATATTAGTACCAACTTTATTTTTGAAAGAAATGCTCATAGAATAAGGATTCTAAGAAGCATAGATGAATTATCTCCTTTTGTAACCTTTGGGGATTTTGGGTTTCGCATTAATTCAGTAAATTCCGAAGTATATCATTGCGATATACAGTCGTTAAATACCTTAGGTAGTGTGAAATCTGTTTTTATACCTAAAGTAGAATCCTCCTCAGATTTAATTCGTGTAATTAATGATCTTGTTGTAGAAGTTCATGAGATAATTCCAATCATTGAAACCCAAAAAGGGTTTGATAACTTAACTGAAATTCTTTCTGTTAAGGATGATCTATTTAAACACATAGCATTTGGTCATTGTGATTATAATCTTAGCATGGGTAACTTTCCGTTTTATCATCAGGATTCATTAATCTATTGGGCGTGGATAAGTTATTTAAATGAAGAATGTGAAAAGGCAGGGGTCGGCTTAATTAATTCTCCGGTATTAGATTTAGATAATGAAGGTCTATTTCAAGATACATTAATGAAATGTAAAGATTATTACAAAGTTGATGGTCAGATTACAATGTGTAAATCACAAACCAGGAGTTGTAATTCTGCAATAGATATCCGGCAAAGATCATTTACAAGGAATAGTAGATTGAATGACCTTAAAACGATGGATTTAATAATTAAACAGTATGAGCAGAATTTGCTAATAGGGAAAACATTTGCCGTAAATCCTGAACGTTTAATAATAAGTCCACAGGAATATATGGCGGCAATAAATAAACGAGGACTATGAAGATTCTAATTGTGGGTGGATGCTTTACATGCCAGCATAATATTGAGTTTAATAGATTATACCATCAAACGATTTTACACAAGTTTATTAAAAGCGGTTTGAGTTGTGCTCAAATTCAAACGATTAGCTATGAACGAATAGCTAAAACGATTGATAAAATTGAGACAATTCACAAGGACTATAAATTTGATTTGCTGATCTTTCATTTACGGGCTGAACCATTGATGCGGATGGTTAAATTGTACTATAAATATCTTAATGATGAAGGTAAACTTTGTCATTCATTAAATCTTCCCTTCTTTCGAAACCTTAATGCTGAAAAATATGACTTGCTTGAAGTAAGGAGAATAATAAATAGCGTCAAAAATCAAGATGAAACGCAATTGCATCATTCATTGAGAGAATTGAATTATTATTTGGGAAGTATCATTGGGAATAAAAGACGGGCAATGAAATCGTACGCAAAATTTACAGAAAAGATAGCTGTGTTCTGTAAAAATAATTCATCTGACTTTTTATTATTAGGTCCTGTATCCAGACCTTTTTCCAGGTTTGAAAACAAGCTTTCTTATGAAATGAGTATTAAGTTTAACGAGTTCTCTAAATCGGAGAATATAAAATATTTAGAATTATTGGGAGAAAGTACCTTAGGCAATAACCCAATGTTTTTCCCTAATGGTCAGCATGTCAGTCAGGAAGGTCATGATGAAATAGCAATGAAGATATATGAGAAAATAAAATGCTTTCCCTAATTATAAGCTATGAGTCGGGTGATAGGGCTTGGTTGACAGGAAATTAGATCCAGAAATTCATCAGGAAGACTGTTGATATTATATGGATGTAGGATTTGTCGGTAATACTCGCATTGCATGTATTTGCGGGACATAATCAGTAGCCAGAAGAGCTTTGTTTAATCATGTCAAAGGACAAAATTAGGTTTGGAAATGTTGACTTAATAGTTAACTTTACGATGTGGAATTTGTAGAACGAAAAATTATATTTCACGGCAGCTACTTTGCTGACTTTTACATCGAACAATCCATAAAAGCTCACTCGGAAATGAAGGAAGAAGAAATTAGAAACGCTAAAACATTTGATGAATTGTTAGACATCAAATATGGTAAAATTGGTTCCTCAACAAGAGATGAGTATGAAGTTAAGGCAAATTACTTTGTCATATCCGAGATGTTGAAAGAAGCCAGAAAAGACGCTCATATGACTCAAGAGCAACTGGCAGACAAAATCGGTACAAAGAAAAGCTATATATCCAGACTCGAAAATGGGAAGGCTGACATTCAGGTTTCAACCTTGTATAAAATATTTGAAACTGGCCTGGGCCGAAAGATTCGCTTAACTCTCTTATAAGTAAAAAGGGCAATTTGCAATAACGATTTTTGATTTATAATCATATAAAAAAACCTGCCGGGATACTCCAGACAGGTTTCAGTTTGCTTTAATAAAAGGTAATTATACCGGATTGATAAACGGTAACTTAACAATTTTGGCTTTTAGCATTTTGTTACGTACATTGATGTACACTTCTGTGCCGATAGCCGAATAGGCTTTATTCACGTAACCCATTCCAATGCCTTTATTCAATACAGGCGACATGGTTCCTGAAGTAACACGGCCTATTACATTGCCATCCTGGTCGGTTAGTTCGTAATCGTGACGTGGAATACCACGGTCGATCATCTCAAAGCCGCGTAGTTTGCGATCAACCCCTTCCTGCTTTTGCATCAGGAGGAAATCCTTGTCTATAAATTCATGCCCGTTGAATTTGGTAATCCATCCCAGACCGGCTTCAATAGGGGAGGTGGTGTCGTCAATGTCGTTTCCGTAAAGGCAATAGCCCATTTCAAGACGAAGGGTATCGCGGGCTGCCAGACCAATGGGTTTGATTCCGAATTCAGCGCCGGCTTCAAAGATCACCTTCCATAAATGTTCAGCATATTCATTCCTGAAATAGAGTTCGAAACCTCCTGAGCCTGTATAGCCTGTGGCTGAAATGATCACATCGTCAACGCCTCCGATAGCTCCTGTAACGAAGGTGTAATATTTGATTTCGGATAAATCGATAGATGTCAGTTTCTGAAGGGTTGCTGTTGCAAGGGGACCCTGGATGGCCAGCTGACTGATGTCATCGGATGAGTTTTCAAGAATGGCACCGTTAGTATTTTGGGAATTAATCCAATTCCAGTCTTTTTCAATATTGGAAGCATTCACTACCAGCATGTATTTTTCGGGAGAGTAGTAATACACCAGTAAATCGTCAACGATTCCGCCTTTTCCATTGGGGAAGCAGGAATATTGAGCCTGCCCTGGAGAAAGTTTTGATACGTCGTTTGATGTTACCCGCTGAACAAGTTCCATGGCTTCCGGGCCTTTGATCCAGAATTCACCCATATGCGAAACGTCGAATACTCCAACGGCTTCGCGAACAGTCATGTGTTCGTCTTTGATTCCTGAATACTCAATCGGCATCTCAAAACCGGCAAACTCCACCATCTTTGCGCCTACCTGTTTATGTGTCTGATTTAAAGCTGTTAATTGCATAGTTGTCTTTCTGGTTTTTTAACGAAACAAAAATAGATGATTGCTCCTGTCCAAAGCATGAAGAATATCATTATGCAAAGATAATAGTTTTAATGGTTCGATGTATTTTCATTTAAAATGGTGTTTTACTATATAACCGAACTTGATTCAATAAGATATTTTACGTATTATTGCACTAACAATAACCTTTCTATAAAATGGCTCAATTGCGATATACCAATTTGGATTATCTGAAGGAAATCACCGGAGGGGAACCGGAAGTAACGAAAGAGTTTATCCAAATGTTTTTTGATCAATTCCCTGAGTTCATCGATGGTATGAAAAATAACCTGGCTGAGAAAAAATGGAAGGAGTTAGGTGAAGTTGCCCACAAAGCCAAATCGTCAGTCATGACATTCGGAATGAATGAGCTTGGCTACCAGCTCAAAGAATTACAACTGAAAACCCAGAAGCTGGAAGACATCGAAAGTTATCCATCTTATGTCGATGATTTTCTGACCATTATGGCACAGGCAAAGCTTGAACTTACGGAAGAAATGGCTAAGTTATAAGAGTCTGTCCTATTTAGACGATGTGATTATACTATACTAAAACCCATAAATCCTATCAGAAAGGGTTTATGGGTTTTGTGTCTTTAATATGTTGTCTAATAGAAATTTAAAGAGTAATTTTAATACTTCCTAAAGAGCAAAATACTGGTCCATTTATTTTGCTCTATGGATTTTATTTTGTAGATTCAACCTATAGACCTGAAGTAAACGACCAACTAACAATATCTATCATGCGATCACACTTGTTGACTATTTTGATCATTCTACTGGCCTTTTCGGTTGCTGCACAGCCCTCGTTGCTAGTTTCTGCGGATAGGATCAATCCTGAAATTCTGAACAACCACTGGAAGGCGCAGTGGATTAATCATCCAACAGAGTCGGCAGTCGATTACGGAGTTTTCCATTTTCGGAAAAGCTTTGAATTGTCCTCTGTGCCCAAAGAGTTTATTATCCATATATCGGCAGATAACCGTTACAGGTTGTTTGTCAACGGTCAAGCGGTTTGTTTTGGACCGGCACGTGGCGATCTGGCGCATTGGTTTTATGAAAGTATCGACATATCCCAGTACCTGAAAACAGGCAATAATCTACTTGCTGCAATAGTCTGGAACTTTGCAGATGAAAAACCATGGGCCCAGTTCTCACTTAAGACAGCACTGATTGTCCAGGGAAATTCGGCTGCAGAACAAATTGTGAATACTGATAATAGTTGGAAAGTCATAAAGAATAAGGCCTATCAATCCACATCGGCTGAAGCAAAGGAAGAGCTCGGACAGTTTATTGTAGTTGGTCCTGGTGACAGGGTAGATGCCTCACTTTATCCATGGAACTGGGAGAAGGAAGCCTATAATGATCAAAAGTGGAGCAAGGCAAGAGTGATGGATGTGGGTCATCCCCGCGGCGTGGGAACCGACATTAACTGGGTACTGACTCCCCGGCGTATTCCTCAGATGGAGCAAAAAGAACAGCGTTTTCCAACAATCAGACGTACTTCAGGTATAAAAGCTCCCGAAGGTTTCCTCCAGGGAAAAGTGAAGTGGACGATTCAGGCAAACCAAAAGATCACGATATTATTTGATCAGGAAAACCTGACGGCAGGATACCCTGAATTACTTGTATCTAAAGGGAAGGGAAGCCGGGTTAAACTGATTTATGCCGAGTCCTTGTTTGACACAAAAGGCAATAAGGGTAACCGAAACGAAATTGATGGCAAGCAGATAAAGGGCTATGGCGACTTGTTCATAACCGATGGTGGCTCAAACCGGCAGTTTCGTCCTTTGTGGTTTCGCACCTGGCGATATCTTCAGCTTGAGATTGAAACCAAAAATGAAGCACTGATTCTTGATGATTTTAAAAGTGAATTCACTGCCTATCCGCTTCAGGAAAAGGCATCGTTTGATACGGATCAGGCAGAACTCAAACAGATATGGAATACCGGCTGGCGAACAGCCCGGCTTTGCGCCAACGAAACCTATTACGATTGTCCGTATTACGAGCAGCTTCAGTATGTAGGTGATACACGGATTCAGGCTTTGATTTCGATGTATGTTTCCGGTGACGACCGTCTTGTGCGCAATGCACTGTTGGATTATGACGAATCACGTTTTTACGAAGGTCTTACCCAAAGCCGGTATCCTTCATCAAGCCCACAAGTTATTCCGCCTTTCTCACTTTATTGGGTGGATATGGTACACGATTACTGGACCATGCGCGACGACCCTGAATTTGTACAGAATTTCCTTCCCGGCATCGACCAGGTGCTGAATTGGTTCATTAGCAGGATTGATCCAAAGACCGGGCTACTGGGGAAAGTGGAGTACTGGAACTTTGTGGATTGGGCCGATGAATGGCCCTGGATACCAAAAACACGAATTGGTGGAGTTCCTCCGGGAGGTCGTGATGATGGTCAATCATCGATATTAACCATGCAACTGGCCTATGCAGTTCACCGGGCTGCGGAGTTGAACAACTATTTTGATCATCCTGTTCAGGCTGAAAAATACAGGCAATTGGAGCAATACCTTACCAAAGCAGTTTACCAGCAATGCTGGGATGCATCACGGAATTATCTGGCCGATACGCCCGACAAGACAGAATTCAGTATGCATGCACAAATATTTGGTGTGCTGACCAATACGATACCTGAAAGCGATCAGAAAGCAATGATCGGGAGAATTATGAACGATCAGAAACTGATTCAGCCTACATTATATTTTCGTTTTTATCTGACCCAAGCCTTAAAAAAGACAGGTTTGGCAGACAGTTACCTTATTACCCTGAATCCCTGGAAGAAAATGCTGAAAAACGGATTAAGCACCTTTGCCGAAAAACAAGATCCGACGAGATCTGATTGTCATGCCTGGAGCGCCAGCCCGAATTACGATTTTCTGGCTACTGTAGCAGGAATACGTCCAGCGTCACCCGGGTTTAAAACCATTCGCATGGAACCCGCATTTGGAGATCTGAAATTCATGAAAGGCCAGATGCCACACCCTTCAGGAATGATAGTTTTTGACCTGAAGAGATCAGGAGACGAGGGTATCATGGGAGAAGTGATCCTGCCTGAAGGATTAACCGGGACTTTCGCGTGGAAAGGAAAAACCATTCAGTTGAAGGGAAAGACCAGTATTGATTTTCAGTAAAAAGAGGAAATAGGAAAAGGAAAAAGTCATTAGTCATTCGGAAACTGTCATAAAAGCAACTTTTCTAAAAACCATTGACTCTTTCCTCATTTCCTTCTTCCTTTTTCCTAATAATCCTTTCCTTCCTTTCTTTTGTCCATTTATCGGTAAAAACAGGTCATTCATGCCATTTTCTTTTCCAGTATTATTGTTTGGTTCTAAATTCGCATAATGGAATAAAAAACCAATATTCTCATTCATAGAATGGAAAAATCAACTTATGGCTGAACAAAGAAAAGCAGTAATTATCGGTGCAGGTGTAGGAGGGATTGCAACTTCTGTATTTCTGGCCCAAAACGGTTATAAAGTTGAGGTATACGAGAAGAATGCCTCTCCGGGTGGACGATGCGGACAGATTATACAGGAAGGACATCGCTTCGATCTGGGAGCTACCATTTTGCTTATGCCTTCGCTCTACCGAAAAGTCTTTACCGCACTTGGCCTTGATCTGGATAAAGACCTTGAAACGACTTCTCTGGAACCGGTCTATAAACTCTTCTTTGGTGATGGAACCGACTTTGCATTCACCCGTAATCCTGAAAAAATGGAAGCTCAACTGGAAGTCATTGAACAGGGAAGCTATTCTAAGTTTAAAGAGTACGTAAAAGAAGGCTACGAGTTTTTCAACCTTTCCATCAACGATTTACTGGGGAAGAACTTTTATCACCTGTTTGAATTTGTCAATTTGAAAAGTATCGGTATGCTTCTTAAGCTGAAAGTCTGGATGTTTCATACCGATTATATCAAACGATATTTTAATGATCCGCATTTGAGAATGGCGTTTACCTTTCAAAACATCTATGTGGGACAAAGCCCTTATCAGGCACCTGCCTTTTTCTCCATGTTGCCTGGAGCCGAAATTGCTGAAGGTGCCCTTTTCCCCAAAGGCGGGATGCACCGCATCGTAGAAAAACTCCTTGAAACTGCAGAGGGACTTGATGTACAATTTCATTATAAATGCCCGGTTTCAAAGATTTCAGTGAATGGAAACAAAACACAGGGAATAGTACTGGAAGACGGAACCATGATTACTGCAGACCTGGTGATTGCCAATGCCGATTTGCCTTACGTGTACAAAGAGTTACTGCCTGACAAACAAGCATCGGAAAGGCTGCGTAAACTAAAATATTCCTGTTCGGCCATTGTCTTTCACTGGGGAGTCGATAAGGTGTATACGCAACTAGACCACCACAGTGTATTTCTGAACGAACCCTATAAGGAAGGACTGAACAAGATTTTTAAGGAAAAATCATTGTCTGATAATCCAAGTTTCTATATTCATGCACCGGTTCGTACCGACAAGACTGCTGCCCCTGAAAATCACGATACACTATCAGTGATTGTTCCTGTTGCACATCTGGATGCCAGTTACGATCAGGATTGGAAGAAGCTGAAGCAGACGGCCCGTGCTGGTGTCATCAGCCGGTTAAAGGAAGCAGGACTGGATGATATTGAAGATCATATCAAATTTGAAATCTGTTATCTCCCCAAAACGTGGAAGAAAACCTGCAATGTGACCAAGGGTTCGGTATTTGGGAGCCTGGGGCACACTATTTTCCAAATGGGCTATTTTCGGCCGAGGAACAGACATAAAAAGTATGTAAATTTGTATTTTGCAGGTGGAAGTACACATCCAGGAAACGGCATTCCACTGGTACTTTTATCGGCCAAACTGACAAGCGAACGCATATTAAAGGAAGCATCGAACCTGAATTTCAACTAACATGGGAACAACTGTTCAAATCCAAACTGACCTTTATATGGATATCTTTGAATCCATTGATTTCCCCAGAATCATCGATCATCCTAATATCCTGATTGCCGCCCATTTTTGGGAACCCGAACGTTATCAGGCAGCAAAAAATTGCTATAAATTTATGCGTGCCATTGACGACCTGATAGACAATTACAAAACCGGGCATATCACCATTGCTCCTGAAGATCAGGCACATTTTGAGGCAGACGTTTACCGATGGATTAATACCGTGATGGAAGCTTCTCAGAAAGATACTGCACAGACTGAACTGATTGAAACGGTACAGCGGTTCTGCATACCTTTCTGGCCTCTCGAAGCCTTTGCCCAGTCGATGATTTATGACATTTATAACGACGGCTTCCCGACCCTGCAGGCCTTTATTGATTATGCAGGGGGAGCATCGGTGGCTCCTGCCTCCATCTTTGTTCACTTGTGCGGACTAACTAATGTGAATGGATTATATCTGCCGCCGGTTTTCGATGTCAAACGTGTAGCCACTCCCTGTGCTATTTTTAGTTACCTGGTGCACATCATCCGTGATTTCCAGAAAGACCACCTCAATAACCTTAACTACTTCCCTGATGATCTGATTGCGAAGAATGATCTTAATCGTACGAAGCTTCTGGAAATGGCCCAGGGATCATTTATAACAGATGGCTTTAGAAACCTGATCCGAGAATTGTATGAAGTGGCAGGCTTCTATCGGATAAAAACCTATGAAATGATTCAGGAAATAAGGCCATTTGTTGAACCTCGGGGCCAACTCAGTCTCGAAATCATATTCGCCCTTTACCTCATGGTATTTGAACGTATAGACATCAAAAACGGAACCTTTACAACTATGGAATTAAACCCCACTCCGGATGAGATTAAAGAACGTGTTTGGAAAGTGATTGTAGAGTTTGAAGCAGAATAGTTTACCACTACTAACTACTAAAAGTTGGGATGAAAACTCTTCTCTGAAATAGCTGAATTTTGGGGAAGAGTTTGTATATTTATTAATTCATAACAATGCAATGTATTGGGATTATCTTAGAATTCACTATAGCAATTATTGTGAATTAAGGAAAGCGAAAAATGTGATTATAAAGATTTGAATACAAGTATATACATTGCATATTGATTATTACATAAACAATATTAATTCGGTCACTGTTGATTAGTCTTAATTAGTATTTATCAATCACTAAAATTGTTTGCCAATGAAAACCTCAAAGATGATTTGTTTAATGTTCTTTGCCACAATAGTGGCGTGTCAGACACCAAAACCCAAAGAAATGCAACCTCCAATTATCGATCGCGAACTTCTGTTTGATGCCCCTGAAATTGCCGGAGGACAATTGTCTCCTGACGGTAAATTTATTTCTTTTATAAAACCGTACAAAGGGACTCAGAATATTTGGGTAAAGAAACTGAATGAGGATTTTACGGCGGCAAAGCCGATTACAGCAGATACTGTTCGGCCTATCCGATCCTATTTCTGGACACGCGATGGAAAATACATTCTCTATTCACAAGACAAAGGCGGAGACGAGAATTTCAATATTTATGCCGTTAATCCATTGGAAGCACCTGTTGCAGGTAGTGATATTCCTATTAACAGGGACCTTACCAATTTAAAAGGAGTAAGGGTGTTTATTTATTCATTGCCATTGACTGATCCTGATGCGATCTACATCGGATTGAATGACCGCGACAAGGCATGGCACGATTTGTATAAAATGAAAATCTCAACAGGAGAAAGAACTCTTGTTCGTCAAAATTCCGCCACAGACAGGATCACCGGTTGGGTATTCGATTGGAATGATCAGTTACGTCTGGCCACCCGTGCGAATAGTGATGGAAGCAACGATATTCTTCGGGTTGATGCCAACGAGTTGGTTAAGATCTATACCACATCTGTTTTCGAAGAAGCAAATCCTATTGCTTTCAATAAAGATAATAAGCGGGTTTACATGACTACCAATAAAGGGGACAATATTGATCTTTCGCAATTGATACTTTTTGATCCTGTGACAATGAAAGAAGAATTTATTGAGAGCGATCCGTTAAAAAGGGTGGACATAGGGAATGTTTCTTATTCAGAAAAAAACAAGGACATAATCTATACTTCCTACGAGGATGAACGAAACAGAATATATTGGAAAGACAAAAGCTTTGAAGATGATTATAATCTGATTAAGAAAGAATTACCAAACACAGATCTCAATTTTTTCTCTTCTACCACCAACGAGAATTACTGGTTGCTTAGCGCATCTGCTGATGTAGATCCTGGATCAACCTATTTGTTTGACCGAACAACAAAAAAGCTTACTTTTCAGTATCGTCCACGGCCAAATATTCCAGTAAAGGATCTGGCCGAAATGAAGGCAATTAGGTATAAATCATCAGACGGACTCGAAATTCCTGCCTTTCTTACCTTGCCTAAAGGTCTGGACCCAAAAAATCTTCCATTAATTGTATTTCCACATGGAGGTCCGTGGGGACGTGATGGATGGGGCTATAATTCCATTGCACAGTTTCTTGCCAATCGTGGTTATGCCGTCCTTTCTCCGAATTTCAGATCATCAACCGGTTATGGGAAGAAATTCCTGAATGCCGGAAACAATCAATGGGGAGAAAAAATGCAGGACGATCTAACATGGGGAGTAAAATATCTGATTAGTGAGGGAATTGCTGATCCCGCAAAAATTGGAATTATGGGTGGTTCATATGGCGGGTATGCTACACTTGCCGGAGTCGCTTTTACCCCTGATGTTTATGCCTGTGGTGTATCTATTGTCGGTCCGTCGAACCTGATAACCTTGTTGAATTCTATTCCGCCATACTGGGAAGCAGGACGAAAAATATTCCATGTTAGGATGGGTGACCCTACCACTCCGGAAGGCAAGGCACAGCTCGAGCGACAATCACCGCTTAATTCTGCCAATAAGATTAAAGCCGCTTTGCTCGTGATTCAAGGGGCGAATGATCCTCGCGTAAATAAAGCTGAGTCCGATCAAATTGTCATTGCACTGCGCGACAGAGGTTTCCCGGTTGAATATATAGTTGCTCCCGACGAAGGACATGGCTTTGCACGTCCTGTAAATAATATGGCCATGTTTGCATCTTCCGAAAAGTTCCTTGCCAAACATTTGGGAGGACGTTACCAGGAAAGCATGAAGCCTGAAGTTGCCAAAAGATTAGGTGAAATTACCGTTGATGTTTCAACGGTCAAATTGGCTCCTGCGGTTAAGAAATAAAGCATATAAAATTTACTGCCGGCAAAGACTTCCCTGTTAAAGAGAATTCCTGCCGGCAGCCGTTTTTGAGTACATCAATATTGACAAAGTGAAAGCCTGAATAATTTTTCAAAGAAAACATTAGGACAGTTGTAAACAATGCTCATAGTCGTTGGTTTCATGAAATAAAATATTCAGGTAAACATTAAAAATGAATCACGATGAGAAAACTTCTAATTCTTTCGCTTTTTATGGGAATTATTCAATCAATGACAGCTCAAACCCTGAAGTCTGTGAAATATGCCGACGGCGCTCAGGAACTCAATGGGCTGGTTACTGCTAATGCAGGTAAAAACCTACCCGGGGTGTTAATTCTTCCTGCCTGGATGGGAATTGATGATGAATCCAAAGCCGCAGCACTTCAGCTCGAAAAAGAGGGATATGTTGTTTTTGTCGCCGATATCTACGGAAAAGGAAATATTCCTACGGATTTTGGCAGTGCAGGAAAAATTGCGACACAGTTTAAAACTGATTACATGCTTTACCAAAAACGTATTTCACTGGCGCTGGAGCAACTGAAAGTAGCCGGTGCACAAAGCAGCAAGATTGCTGTGATTGGCTATTGTTTTGGTGGAACAGGGGCTCTTGAAACTGCACGTGCCGGGTTTAATGTTACGGGTGTTGTATCTATTCACGGCGGACTGGCCAAAGCTCCGGAACGAACCAACGTACCCATTAAAACCAAAGTACTGGTTGAAAATCCCGCAGAAGATAAAGGCGTAACCAAAGAGATTTACGATCAACTGGTTCAGGAGATGAAGGATGGAAAAGCCGACTGGCAAATCATCACGTATGCCAATTGCGGACATACATTTACAAATCCAACCTCACAGGAATATAACGAAGTAATGGCCAAACGCGCATGGAACCATACCCTTTTATTTTTGGGCGAATTGCTGAAATAGGCGGACTGAATAATTCCTTAAAATAAGTTTAGTCATTTTTAACAGTTATAATACCAGCTGCTTACACGTTAATAATTTTATGAAAACTCTTCTCTGAAATCTTGGTGTTTCGGGGAAGAGTTTTTATATTTATCTAAGATTTAGTCTGTCGCTTTTTAGGCATTATCAACCAAAATTATATGAATAGACTTAATAGTTGTCAGTCCTAAAGGCAAGTTTATAAACAATACGCGAATGGCACAAACTTTTAATTATTAATTATGGAAAAGACAATAGAAACAACTTGCTTTAAATTTGACAAACCAAATGCAAAAGCACTTATTTTGGGATTTGATAAAAATGGAAAATCTATTCATCAATCAATTTATTGTGATGTTAGAAAACGCCGTTTCCCAATGTTGATTACTTATAATAAATCTCCATCAATATTTCCATTAAGTAAACTTGGCAACGATCTAAATAATGACAATAGGCAATTAAAAATGAAATACATTGTTGACTTTGTGGCAGAGTATTTCATTCCTAATAAAATGGAGTTGTGGAATATTATCTGTAATAATGGTTTATTTGATATTTGGCTACCGGAAGCGCCATTTAAACGATTTAACGTTTCAACTTCTGACGCAGCTAGATATCGTATTGTTCTTCTAAGGATCTTTGAAATTGAAGAAGAATTTTATGAATCCGATATAATACACGCAAATGCAAGAATTGACCAAATTAAGGAAAAATCAAAATTGCAAGTCACTATTAAAGGACCTATCATTGATGACTTGACCTTTACTAAAACTAAGAATCTTCTTGAAATCTCAATTAATTCATATCTTTCAATTAAATCTCAAAAATCATCATATATAGACTTATATTCAAACGGGAAAGATAAATTACGGACAATTCCTACAGTATTGCATGCAAATTGCGGACACGGCAATCATCGATTACTTGAAGATTGTGCAAGACTAAATTTCATATCAGCAGGACAAGGTGATGAAAGAGATAGTAAGCCTGATACATTTGGTAGACAAATTAGAAATTTAATTGTTGGAGATATTCTTGCTGTTTATAGAAATAAGGTTGGCTATGTTGGCATTGCTCAGGTTATTTCAGATCCTATGGATATAGACAATGCCTTTTTAGGAGGACAAAAAGTAACACCACAAACATTCAGCCCTAATTCTGATATGTTTGACAACCATGACAATGATTATAAAGAATGGCTCGTAGAAATTAGGTGGTTGACAAATGTCCACTTAGGACAGGAAAAAGCAAGTGGTGCTTGCTTCGGCATTTCTAAAATACGACCTGTAATCTGTTCGCTTGACAACCAGCCAATCTTAAAGCATGAACTTGAAAAATCATATTCCTTAAACTTTGACAAACTTCTTTCAAATGAGAAAAATGTTTATGAATTACCTTTCATTGAAGAAAATGAAGAATTGACCTTTCCTGAAGGGAAAGAAAAATATATACTTCACAAGTCAAAGGAAAGAAACAATGAACTTGTGAGAAAAGCCAAAGAATTGAATTTTAAAAAAGACAACAAACTAAGTTGCCAAATCTGTGGCTTTTCATTTTTTGATAAATATGGCGAAATTGGAAAAGGATATATTGAAGCACATCACACCTTCCCTATATCGGAACTAAAAGAAGAAACAAATACTAAAATTGAGGACTTGGCAATGCTTTGTTCAAATTGCCACCGTATGGTACACAGACAAAGACCGTGGTTGACAATTGAAGCATTAAAAGAAATGAAGCGCTGAAACAATTGACATGCCACTTATGGTATTGCTGAAAGGCGGGTTGAATTATAAAACAAGTCTTTGTGTTACATTTCCACCAAAGCGATTTTAATTGTTTTTCTTTTATAAATTAGCAATCAAAAATCGCTTTATTATATAAAAGAGACAATATCAAGAGACAGTACCAAATTTTAAAACAATGGAAAAGCTAATTAAACCGGAGTACTTTAAAATCTGGAAAGCAATGCTGGATGTTGATATCAGGCTGCCCCTCGTTTTAGCATCGGCGGTCACGAGGGGTCATTGGTTTTGTATCTGAGACTTATCTTTTAAACACTTCAATTAATAGCCATGAATGATAATGACTTGCAGTCAACCAAGAACTTTGTTTTATATACCACTCCCAATGGTGAGGTAAAACTTGAGGTATTTATTCACGATGAAACACTTTGGCTCACTCAAAAGGCGATAGCCACTTTATTAGGGGTAGAAAGCCATACTATTACTTATCATTTAAAGGAAATCTATAAAAGTAATGAATTAAAAGCCGAAGCAACTACTCGAAAAATTCGAGCAGTTCAGTCTGAAGGTGGCAGAGAAGTTAATAGAGAACTGGATTATTATAACCTTGATGCCATCATTTCTGTTGGTTATAGGGTAAATTCAAGCAAAGCTACACAGTTTCGGATTTGGGCCACACAAGTCTTGAAAGAATATATTATTAAGGGTTTTGCCATGAATGATGCACGTTTAAAGCGAGGCGATAAAGCATTTGGAAAGGATTATTTTCGGGAACTACTCGAACGCGTACGTTCAATCAGAACCAGCGAACGAAGAATATACCAACAGATTACCGATATTTTTGCAGAGTGTAGTATCGATTACGATCCAAATTCTGAAGTCACACATAATTTCTACGCAACGGTTCAAAACAAATTCCACTATGCCATTACGAAACATACCGCTGCGGAACTGGTATTTGAAAAGGCTGAACATTCAAAACCATTTATGGGCATGTCAACCTGGAAGAATGCTCCTGCTGGTCGTATTTTGCCTTCAGATGTAATCGTTGCAAAAAATTACCTCTCCGAAAATGAAATCAAGAAGCTGGAACGAACCATTACTGGTTTCTTCGATTATATCGAGAATGTGATTGAGAATGAAAATACTCTGACAATGAGTGATATGATAGCTAATGTTGATAGCTTTCTGAATTTCAACAAATTTAAGATATTAAAAGGAAAAGGGAACATATCAAAAAAAGAAGCCGACGAGAAAGCTTTGAAAGAGTATTCGGAATACAATAAAATACAACCCATTGAATCAGATTTCGATAGAATAGTAAAGAAATTAGAGAAGAAATAGACTTATATTATCCAAATATCTAATCGATAGAGAGCTAATATTAAATTATGTTGTTGGTTTTGTAACGGGGACACCACTTCTGTTACTAATTGAATACAATTTTAAGGATAAAGCAACATGGAAGTTATTCATCCCAATATGGAAATAAAACCTTCTCCGAAGGATAATAAAACAGAAGAAGCATTTGTTGAGCTGTATCTGGCAGTGCATTCCGCATTGGAGACTTATTCCAACGTTCACCGGGGTAGCGGACACAACTCAATGGTGACCACTCATTTGTTCGAGCAGGCCAGAAACATTGTTCTTGAATACCTGGACCTGAATAAAGACAGCTACATTGTGATATTTTGTACACCCAGAAGAGCCGTTGCCTTCACAAAGCTGCTTTTGCCAGAGTGTTATTACCTATTGTCAAGTGTGGATATTGGTCTTCCCCTGGGAGTGAGGGCACTGGCTGTTAAACGGAAAGCACTGCCTAAAGGCATTTTTTTCGAGACCGGTGGAGGAACAACCAAACTGATATCCAAAGATTGGGTTATCTGGGCGGATGCCCCGGATAAGTTCGAGGCCGGCACACCTGCAATCATTAACATCATCACATTTGCCAGGGCCCTGCGCATGGTTCAAAAATACGGTAAAGACATCTTTCTGGGTTCTGCCGTGTTGAAAAGGAAGGCTGCTGAAATAGTATATCATGATGAATTGGAAAAATACGCTGGAAGGGATCTTTTAAATGAACTCAGGCAGAACCTGATCGGACGAGGTATTCATGTTCCGACAATGAAAGGAGAACTGTCTTTTGTTAATCTTGACAACAGCGCAAGCACTCCCACCTTCACTCCGATCTGGAATGCCTATCGTCAGAGCTGGCGCCAGACAGGTCAAGTCAGGCAAGAGATCATCGACGAGGTGAAGACTATTTGCTCTGAAGTGCTGGGTGCTCCCCTGAGTGAATATGATCTGATCTTTACTTCCAATACGACTGAGGCGATCAATCTTGCAGCCGAAAGTCTGAGACTTGAATCTGTTGACGGAAACGGGCCAGTTGTGCTTAACACGCTCCTTGAACACTCCTCGAACGATCTGCCATGGCGTGCAGTTCCAGGCTGCTCGCTGATCCGGCTTTCAGTTGACGATAATGGATTTATCGATTTGAATGAGCTGGAATCGCTTCTGATAGCCTACAATCAGGAAGGTCAGTATGGAATGAAACGAATCAGGCTTGTAGCCGTGAGCGGCGCTTCAAATGTCCTTGGAGTATGCAACAATCTAAAGGAAATCAGCCGGATCACTCATCAGTATGGAGCCAGGCTGCTGGTTGATGCCGCACAATTGATAGCACATCGTAAAGTTAATATGGAAGAATTCGGAATCGACTATCTTGCATTCTCAGCCCACAAGGTTTACGCACCATTTGGATGTGGAGTGCTGATGGTCAGGAAAGGAATCCTGAAATTTAATCCGCAAGAACTTGATTTGATTCAATCGTCCGGTGAAGAAAATGTGGGAGGCATTGCTGCATTGGGCAAGGCGCTTGTGCTTTTGCAAAGGATTGGTATGGACCTGATCCGCGAGGAAGAACAGGCTTTGACTAAAAGGGCTTTGCGAGGTCTGGCGCAGATTCCAGGGATTAAAGTCTATGGGATTAATGATCCTGAATCCCTCATGTTTGCCCATAAGCTTGGGGTCATTGTTTTCGGACTGAAAGGCGTGGTGTCAATTCGGGTGGCCAATGAACTGGCCTTACGGGGTGGAATTGGAGTCCGTTTTGGTTGCCACTGTGCCCATATCATCGTTAAACATATTCTTAAAGTTTCTCCTTCTCTTGAGCGATTCCAACGGCTGATACAAACAGTATTCCCTAAATTGAGGTTGCCCGGTCTTGTAAGGATAAGTCTGGGCATTGAAAACTGCGAAGAAGATGTTGATCATCTGTTATTGGTTCTTGCCGAAATTGCCAGCCCAAGAAAGATTTCCACTGATATGGTGAACCAAGGAGAGCTATTTTCGCGGAAGGAAGTTAAGCAGCAGATCGAGGACTTTTGCACAGCTGCAGCCCTGAGAGTTTATTCCTAATTTAAATAATGGAACGCGTATGTAAGGTGATTGTGGAAAACGAAGCTTTAATTCAAAGGCTTCCCTTCCGCATAGCCATCAGGTTTGCATGCGAGGTACCAATGGTGATTTCGCAGCCGGCAGATAGGATAAACCGCTCATTGCCATGTTTCTCCACAAGTTCACGAGAAAGCCGTTCCACTTCCCCTGGGGTGGAATCCTGAACAATTATAGGATTAATGTTTCCCATCAGGACAATGTGCTTACCCAGAACCGATCGTGCATGCGAAATGTCGACATCGTAATCCAGGTCAAGGATATCGGTGCCGACTTCCTTCAGCGAAGATAAAAGGTGGGTAATGTCACCGCAAATGTGCAGTTTGGTGCGTGCCCCACAGGAATGTATGAAGGCAATCAGCTCGCGGTGACGCTCCTTCACAAAGGTATCATAAGTAAAGGGATCAATCTGGGAACAAATGGCATCGCCGATACCAATCACATCACAGCCTGCTTCAATTTGCGCTTTAGCGAAATCTTTGGCTGTATCATTGCATTTATCGAGCAGCAGATTACAGAAGTCGGGATCCATCATCAGTTGAGTCAACATCTGGCTCACCCCTGCCAGGTCGCAGGCTTCGGCCAGTGGACCTTCTACCCATCCTATAACCGGTACTGTCCCCTGTAATTTCTTCTGGAAAAGCTCGGCTCCTTTAATACGGTCGAGTGTACGTGTACATTTGCAGACATTAGGACGTTCAAGGTTCTGAATGTCATCCCATGTTTTAACGATCAGTTTCTCGCATCGAGGAACCGCTTCAGGAATATAGGTAATGGGTGCACCGAATGCAGAAGTTTCACGGTAAGGATCCGAGATGAGGCTCACCATATCGTAATCAAAATGCTCCATGGTTTTGATGTTACTGTTGACCAGTACCTTGTGGTCTGAAGCAAATTCGCCATAGGTATTCCCAGTGAAACGGGCCGCAAAGTGCATCAGGATAGGGCGAAACAAGGTACGGTCGATCTTTTTTCCTTCTATAAAGGCATCAAAAAGCTGTTTCTTATTCATGGCAGGTTGGAGTTTAGTTAATTGTTTATCCTTCGGTAATCGGTTCACAGCAAAAATACAAGATTTCCTTTATTAACTGATAGGTATTTCGTGTAGTTTCAGTATCCAATCCTGAAATAGTGATTTTCAACCAAATCTTAGTATCATAGGATATAGTGGGATTTTCCTTCTTTAAAATTCAGACAATAGAATTGCAGTTGCATTTTAGTTTAATAATGAACATGCCTGACTATTTTCCCATCTATTGTTACACAATCCCTTGTTAGGTGTTTTCCCTGTATCAGGGTGATACCAACGCTGGTATTTAAGTATATATTTCGTATAGAATAAGATTACCATAAGTATACTTTATTTATTGCTGAACACATAAGATACACACAAGGTATACTCAAGGTATACACAAGGTATACACAAGGTGACACTTTGGGGGTAGTCGATTCACTGGGAATCCCTATCTTTTAAAAAAGATATTCGGTTTTGATTCTTCGTTTATTCAGATTCAAAAGGAAGAGGATAGCCGGGTGAGTTTTTTCCATTGGTTAACCAGGAAGAAAACTACAATGATGGCTGAACAGGTATCGGAGATCGGCATGGCCAGCCAGATGCCGTGAAGACCCAGGTAATTGGGAAGGATGAACAAGAGCGGGATCAGAATAATCACCTGGCGGAGCAGGGTAAGCAATACGGCAATTCTGGCCTTTCCCATCGATTGAAAGAAGTTTCCGGCGACGACCTGGAATCCTACAAGCGGCAGGGCCATCAGTGCCATTTGGAGACCCTCGCGGCCAAAGCCCATCAGACCCTTGTCCGAAGAATTGAAAAGCCTTACGATGGATTCTGGAAAAGCTTCGACCAGCAGAAATGAAAGCACGGCAATTACGGTTGCAGAAATAATAGATATCCTCAGCGTCTCTTTCACCCTTTTAAATGAATTGGCGCCATAATTAAAGCTGATGATCGGCTGGGAGGCCATATTTATGGCTACGATGGCCATAACGATCATGGTAGCGACACTGTTTACGATACCCATTGCCCCAACGGCAAGATCACCTCCAAAGGCGATGAGTTTGGTGTTGATCAGACCCTGAACAAAGCTATTTGCAATTTGCATGACGAAGGGTGCCATGCCGATCGCAAGTATCTCGAATAGTATCTTAGAATCGAAACGGATGTTTTCCATTTTAAGTTTAACGACTGAGTTTTTCCCCTTGAAATGAGCCAGGACCCAAACAGTAAGCAAAATCATCGAAATTACGGTGGCTAAGGCTGAGCCTTTTACTCCCCAACTGAACCCAAAGATAAAGATAGGATTGAGAATCATGTTTGTTCCGGCGCTGATGATCATGGAGAACATAGCGATGCGCGCATTTCCTTCGGCCCTGATGATGTTGTTAAGTGAGAAGCCGACCACCTGGAATACGGTTCCGGCAAGGATAATGTTCAGGTAATCATTGGCGTATTTGCTGGTTTCGGCGGTAGCGCCAAATAAACGGAGCATGGGTCCCTTGATCGACATCCCGATGACGGTAATCAGCACAGAAACCAGCAACATGAGCAGGAAGCTGCTTCCAAGTATCTTTTCGGCCTTGTTCATATTGTGCTTCCCCATATTGATCGAAACCAGAACCCCGGCCCCGATACCAATGAGCATCCCGAATCCCATGACGATCAACATCACGGGGAAAGTTGCCGAAACTCCGCTTAATGCCATGGATCCTACTCCCTGACCGATAAAAACACGGTCGACTATGTTGTACAGTGCATTAATAAACACCCCGATAAATGCAGGAACAAAAAATTTGAGCATTAATCGTGGCACACTGAGTTCAGCAAGTTCTTTCGTCTTTTTATTCATTATCCTGTTTCAATAGGGGGGCAAAGATAAAATTAAGATCAGATTTCAGTAGTATAGGTTTGTCGGGAACCGGTAAATTATTTATTGTGATCAGATTTCAGGGTAAAGATCCTGAATGAAGGAACAACAAATATTATCTTCAAATTATTAAATTTGCAGAACATTAACAAGAGCAACATATGAGCAGTGATCACACCTACGACGACGATAAAGATTTGATTAAAGAATTTCAATCGGAGGAAACACTCCGGGTATTGGAGACTCTCGAAGAATTAAGGGTTTCAGGAAAAGCATCAGATGTACCGATGTTGATTGAACTTCTGCATCAGACTCAAGATAAGGAAATTAAGTCAAAGATTAACTCATTGTTTGCAACTTTGAAGGAGACTGAAGCTGTACCACTGATCATTGATGCCATACGAAATCCAAAATATTCACCTGAATTGAAGGATATGCTGGCCTGTTGCTGGGAAAACGGTCTTGATTACAGCAACTACCTGAGTCTGTTTATTGATTTGCTCATTGGAAGCGATTTCATAATTGCATTTGAAGCCTATACGGTCATTGTCAATATGACTGAACGAATTGATCAGAATAAGATCGACACCGGGATTGAACGTCTGGAACAGGCTATTCAGAACTCCAACGATCAAAAGGTGGAACTGATGCGGGAAGTGGTTGATTTTTTGCCTTCCATTATCTTATAAAAGAGGAAAGAGAAATAAGAAGAGGGTCCCGAAACAAGTTCAGGATGACGGGTAAATGGGCTTGGAAAGCTGCATAAACTCCATTTGCGGTAAGTTGGATATTTAGCATGAGCGAGGTAGCAGGTATTTCTGGTTCTTCAAATTAATGCTTATCTGACATTAATATTATTACTATTGCAAATATTTATGTTATTTTAATTACTTTTGGGAATTCTCCTGCATTAATTAATAATAACCTATCATGCGTATTATCCTAACATTCGTATTCCTGGTTTCTTTTTGTGTTGTTGTTAAAAGTTCTCCTAAAGATAGTCTGAATCTGGGGTTTGATGATAACTTAACAAAAGTCACAAGTTGGGTTAAAGTCAGTAATAGTTGCTTATTCAAATTAGATAATAAGATTAAAAAGTCAGGTTTGAATTCTTTGAGATTAAGTTTTAAAAGTGATGCATATTCTATCATGGGTGCATCTGCGAAACTCTGCCAATCGTTTTTACTGCCTGAGGGAAAAAAGAATATAAACATTAGTGTTTTTACGAAAGGTGATAAGAAATGGAATGCAAGTTTGAATATTGTGTGTTTTAATAATTTGGAAGATATTGTATCAACTAAAAAATTACAGATTAATCAAACAGTTGATTGGGCAAGAGATAGCATAAAAATTGATGTTAAAGATGCTAAAATATTATCACTTACCATTGAGCTTAATTTGGACAAAAAATACACATCGGGGGATGAAGTTGCGCCAATTTGGATTGATCAGATTGAGATTAAAATCGATAATGCAGATATCAATCAATTTAAACAGACCATCCATTGTGATGATCTCAAAAAGCAAATCAGAGAAAACAAAGTCTCTTTTTCATCACCACTCATGCCTGAGATTTCAGCTATAAATGAATTAAAAGATAAAAGAATTATTGCGCTTGGTGAAACTATGCACGGCAGTACAACAATCAATAAAATTGCATTCCAGGTAATTCAAAATTTAGTTGAGAAAGAACATGTAAAACTTATCATGTTTGAGTTTCCAATCGATTTGGTAATGCATTGGAATAATTATATTTCTGTAAAAAGCGGTGAATCGATTGATCAATTTTTACCTGTTGATTATTTATGCGATCCAATAGAATTGAAGAACTTATTGGTGTGGTTAAGAAATTACAACCTGGTTAATAAAGACAAGGTAGTTGTTATGGGAATTGATTTGTCGGGGAGTTATAAGGCTGATTTTTATTTAAAAAGATTTCTTTATCAATTGGAACCATCACCTGATATTGACTCTATGGCTCAAAACCTGGTCAGTTATCGTGATGCTATTTATGCAATTGCCCATGTTTATCTTGTGAATCATTGGAGCCTGTTTAAGCGAAAGATGGGAAATGATCAGCTTTTGGTTTTTGATCAGGCACTTAAGGGTATTGCATGGTTAATTTATCCACCTCAAGAGTTATACGACGGCTATAGAGACTATATGTTGGCACAAAATGCAATTTTGGGTATTGACTCTTTATTGAAAAAGAATGAAAAAGCAATTATTTATTCTCACCTGCAACATTCAAGCAAAATTTGCAGCAATGATAAAGGAGAAACCTATCCTCCAATGGGAAGTTACCTCAATAATAAGTATGGAAAGGAATATTATACCATTGGTTTATTGGCCGGTGAAGGTACGTTTACAGCAAATAATGATACCATGTTGGTTGATAATTGTATTGTAAATATGCCAGTTTCAGGCTCACTTGAGAAATTCTGTGTAGACATGAACGATGATTTTTTCTTTTCTAGGTTGAGTTCCAATCAATCTTTCAACAACATTTGCTATTACAGGTTTCAGGGAGCTCATCCTGGTGAAAAGAGCTTTTATCTCGGAGATATTAATAAAAGAATGGATGCGTTGATTTTTACCAAAAGTAGCATTGGCTTTAAAATTCCAAAAGATTGGCCTATTATGATGAGGGATTTAATGACTTATCAAGCAATGAAAATGTTGGAAAGACAGAAAGATGATAAAGCCAAATGGTGATTCGAGAGAGATATATTTCCAAAAGTTAAACCGACAAAGAGGTTAAAAGCAACTGATTAATAACTATAACCAGATTTCGTATTTGTCATTGGAATTTGGAGTAAATAGGAAGTGCCAAAACAAGTTCGGCATGACGGGAAAGGGGAAATTTGATCATTTAACAGCAAAATACTTCATAAACTGTGCTCTTTCATAGAGCATAGGGTCAGGAACATTTTTATAAGATAACTTTCCGCGGAAATCAGCTATAGTTTTAAAGTTCCATTTCTTCATAAAATCATTTAGATCATTGACCATTCCGGCAATCACCTGTGATCCGTTAATATACACCGTTGAACAAATCTGGGTCACCTGGGCTCCGGCCAGAAGTTGTTTGATGACAGCTTCACTGTCATGGATGCCTGTTGAGGCAGCAATCTGTACATTGGGTAACTGCGATGAGATTAGTCCTGTCCAGCGAAGGAAACGGCGCATATCAGCCGGTGAACTGAAGATTTCGGAGGAGCTTAATTCAAGCTTTTCAATATCGATATCGGGTTCATAGAATCGGTTAAACAATACCAGTGCATCTGCTCCGCTTTTAGTTAGCTGGCCAGCAAATTCCAATAGATTGGTGTAATTATAACCAATTTTAACCGAGATTGGTATGGTGGTATTTTGTTTTACCGATGAAACGATCTTCAGATAAAGTTGTTCGATTTCTTCAGATGATTTATACGGATCGGTTGGGACAAAAAACAGGTTGAGCTCCAGAGCATCGGCTCCTGCATTCTCGAAGTCTTTTGCAAACATGACCCATTCAGATGCCGACATACAGTTGATGCTTGCAATGACAGGAATCTCGGTTTCCTTCTTTACTTCGCTCAGCAAATTCAGGTGACGAGTAATTGAGTTGTTTCGGGTATAATTCCAAATGAAATCTTCATTTTCAGGATACAGAGTCTGCGGGTCACGGTTGATCAAGTGAAGCACTTCATTGTTGATCTGTTCCTCAAAGATGGATTTCAGCACTACTGCTCCTGCACCTGCTCGTTCGAGGTCTTTGATTCGATCGACTGAATTGGTCAAGCCGGAACTTGCTATTATGATGGGATTTTTAAGTGTTAATCCCATGTATTTGGTTTCAAGATTTGTCATGTCATATCTGTTTCTTCAGGAATGAATCCTGAATTTCTGTGTATAACAATGTATTGGATCGTTATGTTTTCGAAGTATAGATTCGTTCACCAAACAATATACTGCCAATACGGACCATCGTACTTCCTTCCTGGATAGCAATGAGGTAATCGCCCGACATGCCCATTGAGATCTCCCTGAATTCATCATTCAATGGGAAATACTTTGTTTTAAGCTGATCGTAGATAGATTTCAGATGAGCAAATTCATTTCTGATTTGATTGGTATCATTGGTATAGGTAGCCATGCCCATTACTCCTGAAATTTTGACGTTGGTTAATAATTTAAACTCGGATGAATTCAGCATAGCAGTGGATTCATCCATTGATAAGCCAAATTTGGTTTCTTCTTCTGCAATGTGAAACTGGAGCAGGCAGTGAACGATTCTATTAGCCTGTTTTGCTTCTTTATCGATGGCCTTCAGTAGTTTGAATGAGTCAATGCCATGAATCAGATGAACAAAAGGGATGATCTGTTTGATTTTGTTCGTTTGGAGGTGACCGATAAAGTGCCATTCGATGTCTTTGGGAAGCGCTTCATATTTGGATTCCAGTTCCTGTACCTTGTTTTCGCCAAATGCCCTTTGCCCGGTAGAATAGGCTTCCATCAGGAGTTCGTTTGGCTTGGTTTTAGATACAGCAACCAGCTTTACATTAGCTGGCAAGGTGGCTTTTATCCGATTGATGTTTTCTGCTATGCTCATTGCTCAAAATTAATATTCAAAAAACGAATTCAATGACAATTTAAGGCATTTTGTGTATTTTATTTTGATGGGGAGGCTAGGTTCTGTAAATATTTTACAATATCAGAATTAATATAATTATTTCATATTTCAGATTACATAATTTCATATATTTACCTGTCGCTTGATAACTATTTATAAAGGTCTGTGCTCAATAGAATTATCCAATTTTAACAGTATTATAATTGTGGAAAAGTATATTTAGAAAGCTGAATTTTGGGTTAGTTCATTACTTTTGGCTAGGGAATAAATGAATAGCATCCTTGACCACAATTACAACAAAACAAAAGAGAATGGAACAGATAGAAATTAAAAAGATTGGGCATAGTGAACTTGAACAATTACAAGTGATTGGAAGGCAAACTTTTCGTGAAACTTTCGATGAAGTAAACACGGAAGAAAATATGCAAAAGTATTTAGACGAAAGTTTTGCTGCAGACAAGCTAACCGCTGAACTGACAACCCCGGAATCTGAGTTTTACTTTGCCTTGCTTGAAAATCGTGTAATTGGTTATTTAAAAGTAAATTCAGGGCAAGCACAAACAGAACTTAAGGACCCCAACGGACTTGAATTAGAACGTATTTACGTTTTGAAGGAGTTTCACCGAAAACGGGTGGGCCAAATCTTATACGAAACGGCCTTAGGTATTGCTAAACGGATTGAGGCTGACTATATGTGGTTAGGTGTCTGGGAAGAAAATCACAGGGCATTAAGTTTTTACAAGAGAAACGGCTTTGTGGAGTTTGATAAGCATATTTTCAAATTGGGCAATGACGAGCAAACGGATATTATGATGAGGTTAAAACTTGATAAATACTGATTGCTGGAATATAGGCAGGGCAAAAAAACATAGCAGAAATATTTACATGAATGCTGAAAACAATGAAAAAGATATCGAGAATAATTCCATTCATTTTAGTTTTAATACTACTTTTCTATCTGGTAATATTAGATTGGAAGCATTCAAATGCAATTAAACTCTTTGGATACTTGTTCTTCCTTATCATTATAATTTATCAATTATACGTGGTGATTACGGAGAAATATATTGATTTCAGAGACCATTTTAAAATAAAGCGAATTAGTATTGATAATGATTCTTCAAGTACTGACAACAATATTTAAAATAAGGATATGAGAAACATTATTGTCTATTATTCTGCTATTTTGGCTCCAGTTCCATTATTATTCTGGGTTGCAAAATCAGGCAACTCAATGTGGTTTGTAATTTTATTATTTATCTATGCTTTTCCATATCGAACTTTGATTGACGGGTTGAGGTTAGTAAAAAAGAAATTAATAAAATGGAATGAGATTTGGAAATTGTCGATTCCATGGGAAAGAAGAAGATACTTTAAAGATCTGTATTTCAGTAAATAAACTCATTTGCTGTCAGTATTCTTCCCTGCAGGATTCCATATTTCATTGATCGAAAAATAGTATTCATAGCTATAAGGATGAATAGCAGTTCTTTTGGAACTTTTATTGTAAAGTTTCAAATGCTTGTGTGTGGAAATATTCGCTTTAATTACGAGTAAAGAAAAAAGCCTGAGTACCTTGATGAAATATGCGAGAGCAGGGGCGAATTTGTAGTAATTTACGACTTTGACATATTGGGCTCTTATTTCTATCTTTGGACTCTGCTATGAACGAGACACAAAAAAATGCTGTAAGGCGGATGAATGAACTGGGTGCGATAGGTCAGCCCTTTGCATTTGTCATTGATTTCGATTTCAATAAACCTCTTATTTTTGATCTTGAAGACTCTTCTCATTTGCTTTGGAAAACGTCGAAGAATGCCAACTACCTGTCGGACGTGGATCATGAAAAGAAAGAAGTTGTATGGGACATTCAGTCTGTTGAATATGAACATTATCAGCAGGCATATAATAAGGTTCAGCAGCATATTCATAACGGTGATACCTATTTGCTTAACCTGACTATGACAAGCAGGGTGGAGACTAACCTATCCCCGGAGGAACTCTTCTATTTGAGTGATGCTCCCTATAAAATATGGCTTAAAGATCATTTTGTGTGTTTCTCTCCTGAAATATTTGTGCGGATAAATGATGGCATCATTTCTTCCTATCCGATGAAGGGAACCATTGATGCAACCCTTGAGAATGCAGAACAGCAATTGCTCAACGATGAAAAGGAAGTGGCAGAGCATCACACCATTGTTGATCTGATTCGGAATGATCTGAGCATGGTGGCCACCGATGTGCTGGTGGAACGGTTAATGTATATCGATCGGATCAACACCAATAAGGGCGATATCTTGCAGATGAGTTCGCAGATTTCGGGTAAGCTTCCTGCTGATTATCGGCAATCGATTGGGACAATATTGGCAAGGCTACTGCCTGCAGGGTCGGTTTGCGGAGCACCAAAACAAAAAACTCTTGAAATTATAAGGGAAACCGAAGGATACCAAAGAGGTTACTATACGGGAATATTTGGTATTTTCGATGGGCAAAACCTGGATAGTTGCGTATTGATTCGTTACATGGAACAGGAAGACGATCACTTTATTTTCAAAAGCGGCGGAGGAATCACATTTTTAAGCGACTGTGAGACAGAGTATAATGAACTTATTCAGAAAGTATATGTACCAATTAGTTGAATCACTCAAGCTGAAAGATGGAATTATCCAAAACCTGGACTATCACCAGAGTCGGATGAACAGTTCCCGGGAGGAACTCTTTCCAGGTGCTGAACTCCTTGAATTATCGGATGTACTTTCAATTCCTGAAGATTGCCAGATTGGATTGTATAAAATCCGGGTAGTTTATAACCGGAGTATCGAAAAGATTGAAATTGAGCCATATCAGTTAAGAAGCATTCAAAGCCTGAAAGTAGTTCATCATGAAAGTGTCGATTATCATTTGAAATACACGGACAGGCAAGTCCTTCAGGAGCTCTATGCACAACGAGGCTCTTGCGATGACGTGCTGATTATTAAAAATGGATTTGTAAGTGATTCCTTCATGGCAAACGTATTATTTTTTGATGGAACCAACTGGTATACTCCTACAAAACCATTACTTAAAGGTACCAAACGACAGTATTTACTCGATAAGGGGATTATCCTTGAAAGGGAGATCCGGGAAGTGGATATACCGGGATTTCAAAAGGTAGGGTTAATCAATGCATTGATCGATTTTGAAGAGATGCCGGTAATTCCCGAAGATAGAATATTCCATTGAAGAACTGGAAACAGTCATTTGTCATTAGGAAAAGGTAAAAACGATCTTGAAGGTAGGTTTAATAATTAAACCTCAAGTTCCAACCCATCATAAGATAGAAATACATTTTCAGGAAGTTCCTGCTGCACCTCATCGTGAAAACCCATTTGATGAGAAAGATGAGTGAGGTATGCTTTCCTGGGTTTAACTTCGGCAATTACTTCAAGTGCCTGGCTTAAATTGTAATGCGAAATGTGGACTTCCTTGCGCAAGGCATTAATAACCAATACATCCAGTCCTCGCAGTTTATTCATCTCAGCATCTTCCAGACGGTTGACATCAGTGACATAGGCTATTTTGTCCAAGCGGAATCCAAAGACAGGTAATTTGTAATGATAACCACGTATAGGAATAATTTCAAGGCCATCGATGGCAAACGGAGTGTTCTCGATCAGGTGAAGATGCATTTGCGGAATGCCGGGATACTTAAAGTTGGCAAATACGTAATCAAATATTCGGCGGATTGCAATCTGTACACGTTCTTCGGCATAGATGTCTGTTGCCTGTTTCTGTACCCAGTTAAAAGCACGGATGTCATCCAGCCCAAAAATATGATCGACATGCTCGTGGGTAATTAAAATACCGTTTAAGTTATGAACCTGATTCAACAGCATTTGTTGTCTGAAATCGGGTCCGGCATCAACGACAAGACGTAAGTTTTCGGTTTCAATCATCACCGAAGCCCTTAAGCGCTTGTCTTTTGGATTGACGGATAAACACACCGGACATTTACATGCGACCACTGGGACTCCCTGTGATGTTCCTGTTCCTAAAAAAGTAAGTTTCACTATCGAATTATTTGCATGTTATTTGGTACACAAAAATAAGGATTGCCCTCTCCTGACCGAAGGTTTTTAACTATTTTTGCAAAAAAATAATAATGGCTAAGCTTTTTCTTATTCCCACCACGTTGGGCGACACTTCCATCGAGCGGGTTTTACCTCCTGATCTGACACAACTGATTTCATCAGTTTCAGTATTTATTGTTGAAAACCTTCGCACTGCAAGACGATTTCTGAAGAAAGTGAATCCTGCAATTGTGATTGATGATCTGACCTTTTTTGAACTGAACCAACATACCGATAAGAAGGAAATCAGCCGTTTCCTGGAACCCAACAGGAATGGATTGGATATTGGAATCATTTCGGAGGCCGGATGTCCTGGTGTTGCCGACCCTGGAGCAGAGGTTGTTAAGCTTGCACACATCCGGAATATACAGGTTGTTCCGCTGGTTGGGCCATCTTCGATTCTACTGGCTTTGATGGCATCAGGCATGAGTGGTCAGAATTTTGCTTTTAATGGTTACTTACCCATCAGAAATCCAGAGAAAGCCAATCAGATTAGGATGCTTGAAAACCGGATGCAGACCGAAGGCCAGACACAACTGTTTATTGAAGCCCCTTATCGTAATGCACAGTTGCTTGATGAATTATTACGAAATTGTGACCCTCGGACGATGCTGTGCATTGCTGCCGATATTACTCTGGATACAGAATTTATCCGATGTAAGCCGGTTGCCTGGTGGAAAACCAATATACCCGAGATTCAGAAACGACCTGCAATATTTATGATTGGGAAAGTTTAGAGAGAATTGAATTGAAAAGGGGTTAGTTTGAACGTTATATAAAAGATCTTGTAGAAAAATGAAGTCGATTTGATCTTTTTTAAGACTTAATTGTTTAAAACGTAAAGGTTCACTTATAGATTTTCAATAAAACAAGTAATTTACTTTCAAATTAATTTTGGGTAATCAAATTAATTTCTACATTTGTCCACATTATACGACAGCAAGAATGAAAAATATAAGCATTATATCTCTAGTCATTATTAGCGTGGTGGTCCTCCTTCATGCGGAATGAGAATGGTATAATGTAAGCTAAAAACTTAAAAGCCTTTCTCTAACAAATGAGAAAGGCTTTTTTTTATTAAATTATTTTAGACAATAGATATGCAAAATCGATTAAGATCAGCCACTACGACCGAAGGACGTCGTATGGCAGGAGCAAGAAGCCTTTGGCGCGCCAACGGAATGAAGGAAGAACATTTTGGTCGGCCTGTAATTGCCATCGTTAATTCATTTACACAGTTTGTTCCAGGTCATGCGCATCTTCACGATATTGGGCAATATATTAAAAGCGTCATAGAGCAAAAAGGATGTTTTGCCGCTGAGTTTAACACTATTGCTGTTGATGATGGAATTGCAATGGGACACGATGGCATGTTATATTCACTTCCTTCGCGTGATGTAATTGCCGACAGTGTGGAATATATGTGTAATGCCCATAAGGTTGATGCCATGGTTTGTATCTCTAATTGCGATAAAATCACACCCGGAATGTTGATGGCTGCTATGCGTTTAAACATTCCAGCCATTTTTGTATCCGGTGGACCTATGGAAGCAGGTGTTATCGACGGAAAGATGTACGATTTGGTTGATGCCATGGTTATGGCTGCCGATCCATCAGTTTCGGATGAGAAGATTTCAAGAATTGAGCAGGATGCTTGTCCGACCTGTGGTTCATGTTCTGGAATGTTTACAGCCAACTCCATGAACTGTCTGGCTGAAGCATTGGGACTGGCACTTCCGGGTAACGGATCTATTCTGGCAACCCATGTCAATCGCAAACGCCTGTTTGATGAGGCTGCCATCCGAATTGTTGACATGACCTATGATTATTATAAAAACGGCAATGAGAACGTCCTGCCACGAAATATAGCCACCAAAGCTGCTTTTAATAATGCTATGAAACTGGATATCGCCATGGGCGGTTCAACCAATACTGTTCTCCATATTCTGGCCATTGCTGCCGAAGGTGAAGTTGATTTTAAAATGAAAGATATTGATGAGTTGTCACGTGTAACTCCTAACCTTTGCAAAGTGGCTCCCAGCGGGGATTACCACATGCAGGACGTAAACCGTGCCGGTGGTATTCTTGGTATATTAGCTGAACTTGCTCGTATGGATATGCTCGAATTGTCAGTTCCACGTGCAGACGGGAATACACTTGGCGAAGCGATTGCAAAATATGATGTTATGGCTCCTTCCGTAATCGAGGATGCCTTCCGCAGATATAAATCAGCACCTGGTGGTGGACGTAACCTGGTTTTGGGCTCCCAGGAAAACTATTATAAGGTATTGGACACTGACCGGGCCAAAGGTTGTATCCGTGATTATGAACATGCCTACAACAAAGACGGCGGGTTGGCTGTTCTTTACGGCAATATTGCACGAAATGGTTGTATTGTTAAAACAGCCGGAGTAGATCCATCAGTATATCATTTTAAGGGAACTGCCAGGGTATTCCAATCGCAGGATGATGCCTGCAACGGAATTCTTGGCGACAAAGTGCAGGCTGGTGATGTAGTCGTCATTCGTTACGAAGGTCCCAAAGGTGGACCGGGGATGCAGGAAATGCTGTATCCAACATCATATATCAAATCAATGAAACTTGGCCTGGCCTGTGCATTAATTACTGACGGTCGTTTTTCGGGAGGTACATCTGGTTTGTCTATCGGACATATCTCACCTGAAGCTGCGGCTGGTGGAGAAATAGCCCTGATTCAGGATGGTGATCTGATTGAAATTGACATTTCATCACGCAAGATAAATGTACTGATAAGTGACGAAGAAATGAATTTGAGAAAAGAAAAGGAACTTGGCAAAGGAAAAGATGCCTATACTCCAACTGGTCGTGAACGTATAATAAGCAAGGCGCTGAAAGCATATGCAAGTATGGTTTCGTCGGCTGACCGGGGAGCAATCAGGATTATAGAATAATTTACGATTTAATTATTTACAATTGACAAATTGTAACGGTTGCGCAATGAGGTCAAATAACAAATAGTAAATTGTCAAATAGTAATTTAAAAAGAAAACGTAAAAAGAATAAATATGGCAACACAGCGTATAAGCGGCTCAGAAGCTGTAATAAAATCTCTTCTGGAAGAAGGGGTTGATACCATTTTCGGGTATCCGGGAGGTGCGATCATGCCCATTTATGATGCGCTCTATGATTACGACCAACAAGTCACTCACTATCTTACCCGACACGAGCAGGGAGCCATCCATGCTGCGGAAGGTTATGCTAAAGTAACCGGTAAAGTAGGAGTTTGCTTTGCAACCTCTGGACCCGGAGCCACCAACCTTATTACCGGTTTGGCCGATGCCCTGATTGATTCAATTCCATTGGTTTGTATTACTGGTCAGGTTGCTTCTCCATTGCTTGGAACCGATGCTTTTCAGGAATCAGATGTGGTTGGAATTTCGATGCCAGTGACCAAATGGAATTACCAGGTTACTCATGCTGAGGAGATTCCTGATGCTATTGCAAAAGCGTTCCACATTGCCCTCACCGGCCGTCCTGGACCGGTTTTGTTAGATATTTCAAAGGATGCGCAGTTTGCACAATTCGATTTTGAGTATAAAAAATGCACCAAGATCAGAAGTTATTTACCAGAATATCCTGTTGACCCGTTTCAGGTAAAAGCGGCTGCCGATATTATCAATGAAGCAAAAAAGCCTCTCGTTCTGTTTGGTCATGGTGTTGTTCTCGGACATGCTGAGGATGAATTGAAGGAACTAATTGAAAAAACAGGAATTCCGGCTGCATGGACGTTATTGGGACTTTCTGCACTTCCAAGCGATCATCCGCTGAATGTCGGGATGCTCGGAATGCATGGAAATTACGGCCCAAATATCAAAACTAATGAAGCTGATGTTGTTATTGCCATTGGAATGAGGTTTGATGACCGTGTTACCGGGAAAGTAGCCGCTTATGCCCGTCAGGCTAAGATTATTCATCTCGAAATTGATCAAGCTGAGATCAATAAAATCATACATGCCGATGCTCCTGTATTAGGAAATGCAAAAAAATCGCTCCGGATGCTGATTGATAATGTGAATCCAAATTCGCACCAGGAATGGCTGAGTGAATTCAGAGCATGCGATAAAATTGAATATGAAAAGGTAATTTCTCACGATATTTATCCGAAGAAAGTAGGGCTTACTATGGGTGAAGTCGTACGTATTGCTTCTGAAAAAACAAACAATGATGCCATTTTGGTTACTGATGTTGGTCAACAGCAAATGATTGCTTCCCGTTATTTCAAATTCAATCAATCACGGAGTAATGTTACTTCAGGTGGTTTGGGTACGATGGGCTACGGTGTTCCGGCAGCCATGGGGGCTAAGATTGGTCAGCCAGACAGGGTGGTATTTGCAATGGTTGGCGATGGTGGTTTTCAGATGACCATTCAGGAATTGGGAACTATTTCGCAATATGAAATAGGAGTAAAAATTATCGTACTGAATAACAATTTTCTTGGAATGGTGCGTCAGTGGCAGCAGCTTTTCTTCGAAAAACGCTATTCATTTACTGAAATGAAAAACCCTGATTTCGTAGGAATTGCCAAAGCCTACGGATTGGCATCACAGAAAGTAACTTCACGCAATCAGTTGGAAGGTGCAATTCAGGAAATGCTCGATCATAAAGGTCCATATGTGCTTGAAGTGGTCGTTGAACAGGAAGATAATGTTTTCCCGATGATACCAACCGGAGCTTCAATTTCGGATATTATACTTGAACCTTAAATCACTACTAAAATGAAACATGAATATATCATAACCGTTTTTTCGGAAGACCATATTGGATTATTGAGTAGGATAACGATTGTTTTTACCCGTAGAAAAATCAATATCGACAGTTTAACTGTTTCAGAATCTGCCATAGCCGGAGTTTTTAAATTCACCATTGTGATTCGCGAAACACCTGACCGGGTTGAGAAAGTTGTTGGACAACTGGAGAAAATCGTGGATGTGCTGAAAGTTTTTGCCAATACCAACGATGAAATGATTTATCAGGAAATTGCCCTGTATAAAGTTTCAACTGAGTTTTTGTTCGAATCTGATAAAGTCGAGAAAATTGTGCGTAATTCAGGAGCCCGGATTCTTGAGCTTACACGCGAATATGTGGTGATCGAAAAAACAGGTCACTCTGATGAAACCCAACGGCTGTTCGATGAATTAAACGTTTTTGGGGTTACTCAGTTTATCCGTTCAGGAAGAGTTGCCATTACACGCAGCAATCTCGAACGGCTTTCAGTATTTCTGAAAGAACGCGATGCAATGCTTGAACAGGTGGATTAGAGGGATTGACTATTGGACTATTTACTATTTACCATTTTTCTCTGAATTAGCTGTATAAATGGTAAATAGTAAATAATTAAATCGTCAATATTCAAATTAATAGCATTTTATCCACATAAATATCCTGGAAGTTGGGATCGCCCTCCAGATTGATGTGCTTTGTTTTGGAAAGTATGTCTAATGTTAATTCCGATTCTGAAAACAGAAACAACTTGGCCCCAATCAGTGCGGTATTGCCGATTTTATGGATTTTTTCTTCGGGAAGTTCAATCATGCCTGTTGCCACTACATTTGCAATGTTGATATAACTTCCGAAGCCACCTGCAATATATATAGTTTCAATATCCGCGATATCGATAGAAAGATTTTTTGCAAGGATTGTCAATCCTGCTGCTATGGCAGCTTTTGCAAGCTGAAATTCGTTTATATCTCTTTGTGAAAGGCTCACTTTCCCATATATTTGAATATTCTGTTCACCTGAATTTATTTCTCCAAATATTCCGATCAAATCCAGTTTCTTCAGAATAGCAATAGCATCAATCAGTGCACTTCCGCAAAGTCCTTTGGCGATAGTGTTGCCAATCACACTTGCTTCCATTTTTCCATCAATGAGGTTTATTGACGAAATGGCCCCGGTAACCGCTCTCATCCCCATCGAAATATTGGCTCCTTCAAATGCAGGTCCGGCAGCTGTTGAAGCACAGACAATCCTTTGCTTATTGCCGATTACTATTTCACCGTTTGTTCCCAAATCAATCAAGGCAGTATAGTTCTCTTTCTGATGAATACCAGTAGCGGCAATTCCGGCCAGGATATCACTGCCAACAAAGCTTCCGATTGATGGATAAAACTGTATTTTCTCTTTCAACTGAAAATTCCATTCCAGTTCTTCCGAATTGAACGATTTCATCCCCAAATTGTCGGTATGAAACGGGTACATTGATAACGGAGTAACATCGCAGTTGCTGAAAATCAGTTGCATGACTGTATTCCCAACAATTATGACTTTCTGGATTTCAACAGCATGCTTTTTCAGTAAAAGTTCAATCATTGTGCCAATGGAGGAACGGATGCTCCTGCACATTTCTGTTGCATGTCCGTCCAGGCAGCCCTGAATGCGTGAAATCAAATCAGCCCCAAATTTAAGCTGGGGATTCAGCAGGGTTTCAACTGCTAGTACTTTCGCTGACGATAAATCAATCAACTGGGCTACCAGGGTAGTTGTACCCAGATCAACAGCAACACCGAAACCTTCCTGAGGAGAAAACTCATATTCACTTTCGTCTGCCAGGATCAGGTGATTGAACTGTTCGATTTCAAGGATAATATCACCGGTGCATAGACTAAAACAAGCTAATCGCTAATCGGATTCAAGTCCAAGTTGAGCTATCTTTTCACGATGATTTTCTGTTGTTTTTATTTCACCCTGCAGTAGCCTGACTTTGCATTTTCCACAGGTGCCTTTTCCTCCACAAGTGAATTCAATGCCAAATTCATGCAGCACATCTATCAAAGGAGTCTGATCGTTTACCTGGATTTTTTTTCCGAGAGGGTGGATATGAATGGTATGTTTTATCATGCAGGGATAATTAGGTTATCTGCCAAAATTAATAAAATGGGAATGAATCTATCTTAAACTATTGCAACATGTAACTTATTGCTAATTTGTTTATCTTCTTTGCCTGTTATCTTGTTTTACGCAATTTGTTCCTACATTCGTATGGAATACGCAATCTTTAAGATTTATGAAGCAACCTGTAGAACAGTTACCGGTATACAGTCTTGACAATTTCAGTTCTCCCGAACGGAAAAGCCAGCAGTTTCAGGTTGAGGTGTTTGATGCAAACCGGCATTTCAGTGTGAAATATCCGCACAGGCACGATTTTTTTGAGGTGTTGTATTTGATGAATGGCTCAGGATACCACGTGATTGACGGTAATAAATACGAAATCAAACCGCCCTGCGTGTTTTTCATGTCACCTGGTCAGGCACATAAGCTTGAACTTTCGAATGATATCGAAGGGTTTATTTTTATCTTCACTTCCGAATTCTATCTGATTAACCGAAGTAATCAAAACAGCCTGATTGAGTTTCCGTTCTTTTACACCATCCATCAGGACAATCCTCCCTTGCAGCTTGAACATAGGAATGATATTTCTTTTCTGGAAAACCTGTTCAGGCAAAGCATTGCTGAAATAAGCAGGCAAGGTCACTACACCAACGAGCTGTTACGATCACTGCTTGATTTGATATTGAATACCTGTGCTTCGCGCTATCCGTTAAACGAAAACCTGTTGAACAAGGGAAAAGGTCAAATGCTGGTTAAACGCTTCTTCCATCTGGTGGAAGAGAATCACCAGAAAAACCTTTCCATGAGTGAATATTCGGACCTGATTGGGATCACACCGAATCATTTGACACAAACCGTGAAATTATTGACAGGAAAAACTTCCTCTCAAATCGTAAAAGCGAAACAATTACTGGAAATAAAACGTTTGTTGGTTCATACCAATCTGAATGTTTCGGAAATTGCCAATCAGCTTAACTTTGAAGATCAATCTTATTTTACCAAGTTCTTCAAAAGGGAAACAGGGATTACTCCAGTTCAGTACCGCTCGGATTCGTTTAAGTGAGGTGTAAAATTACCTAATATGTACTAGTCGTAACTTGCTGTTTTGTAGTATTTATATTTGTTTTACGAATTGAACAAAATTATTAATCCATGAAAAGTACCTAAAATACATGTTTTTTTACTCTGTATTTAAACGAATAATGTTTTGCTTTGTATCATCAAAATTTAAATCGAATAGTTAACACTTTAAAATCATAAAAATGGCAAATTATTTCAACACACTTCCGCTTCGTCTTCAGTTGGAGCAACTGGGAACCTGCGAATTCATGGATAGTTCGGAGTTTGCAGAAGGCGTAAAGAAGCTACAGGGAAAAAAGATTGTGATCATTGGTTGCGGAGCCCAGGGATTGAACCAGGGTCTAAACATGCGTGATTCAGGATTAGACATTTCATACACACTTCGGGCCGATGCTATTAAAGAAAAGCGTCAGTCGTATAAAAATGCAAGCGAAAACGGATATAAAGTTGGAACTTACGAAGAGATGATCCCGACGGCAGACCTGGTAATTAATCTTACACCTGATAAACAACATACCGGCGTTATCAATACTGTAATGCCTTATATAAAAAAAGGAGCTACACTTTCTTATTCTCATGGATTTAACATCGTGGAAGAAGGAATGCAAATCCGCAAAGACATCACCGTGATCATGGTAGCCCCGAAATCACCAGGTTCCGAGGTACGTGAGGAATACAAACGTGGATTCGGAGTACCAACCCTCATCGCCGTTCATCCTGAGAATGATCCTAACGGGGATGGTTTTGAAATTGCCAAAGCTTATGCTGCAGCTACGGGTGGTCACAAGGCTGGTGTACTTCGCTCATCATTTGTAGCTGAAGTCAAATCAGACCTGATGGGTGAACAAACTATTTTGTGCGGACTGCTTCAAACCGGATCAATCCTGTCGTTCAATAAAATGATCGAAAAAGGAATCGATGCAGGCTATGCTTCCAAATTGGTTCAATATGGTTGGGAAGTGATTACAGAAGCATTGAAACACGGTGGTATTACGAACATGATGGACCGTTTGTCGAATCCTGCAAAGATAAAAGCGTTTGAACTATCAGAAGAATTGAAACGTATCATGCGTCCATTATTCTGGAAACATATGGACGACATCATGTCGGGTCACTTCTCGAAAACGATGATGGAAGACTGGGCTAACGACGATAAGAACCTTCTTACCTGGAGAGCCGAAACCGGTAAAACTGCTTTTGAAAAGACTCCAGCAGGAAATATGGAAATCAGTGAACAGGAATATTTTGATAACGGGGTTTTGATGATTGCCTTTGTGAAATCAGGTGTTGAACTGGCATTCGAAACCATGACTGAGGCCGGCATTATTGAAGAATCGGCTTATTACGAATCATTGCACGAAGTACCTCTGATCGCCAATACGATTGCACGCAAGAAATTATTCGAAATGAATCGTGTAATATCTGATACAGCCGAATATGGTTGTTACCTGTTCGATCATGCCTGTAAACCCCTTTTGGCTGATTTCATGTCTAAAATTGATGCCAATGTAATCGGAAAACCCTATGGCGCTGGTAAAGGAAATGGCGTTGACAACAAACAACTAATCAGTGTCAATGAAATTATCCGTTATCATCCCGTTGAACTGATTGGTGAGGAGCTGCGTGAAGAAATGACTGCTATGAAGAAGATTTTATAAATAATAAACAGCAAATTAAAAGTTGAATGAGCCTCGTTGAAAGACGGGGCTTTTCATGTTAGTAACAGTTACATTTTCCGCAATTCAACCAAGACTTCCTCAATCTTTTGCAATTCTTCTATCTGACTGCACGAAAAGTTATTAATCATGATAGTGAATGTGAGTTCTTTCCCTGATATTGAAGTGAGGTAGCCGGCAAAACACCGGACACGGGTCATGGATCCACTTTTGGCATGAAGACATTCTTTAGGAAAGCTTTCCAGACTGAACCCTGTTAATGTACCATTACCGACTGATGCCAGTGATTGAAAAAAAACTTCCGAATAAACGCTTTTGTTTTTCATGTAATTCAGAATTGAGACCATCTGATTTGCCGTTATTGCATTGAATCGCGACAATCCACTGCCATCATTCATGAAGAACCCGGTCATGTCTATTCCTTTGTCTTTCCAGTATTGCACAACAAATTTACATCCTTCCTTAGTAGTTCCCAATCCAGTTTCCTTATGGGCCAGATGTTTGAGTAAATGTTCGGCAAACAGGTTTACACTTTCGTGATTGGTTATCCGGATAATATCACGAAGTGCAGGGGATTGATTAACTGATAATACAGTTGTTTGATCCTTTCCTGATTTAACTTTTTCGTATCTGTCTTCTCCTGATACAATAATTCCATTTGCAGCTAGTTTTTTTCTGAATTCATAGACTAATAATTCCGCAGGATCAGGAATGGAAGCTTTAACTATAAAATCTGATTTGTTTTTCGGAATTGTTCCCCTGATGATTCTTTTATATTCCAGGGGACTGCCAAAGACATAGGCCTGATCGCTGTTCAACTCAGAAGAAAGTACTTCATTCTGCAGTTCAAGATGAGGAATTTCGGGAATAATCCTGATAACCCGGGTTGGTTTGTCTGCCTCAATATCAGATTTTAAGTGAATCTCATATAAGTTGTCGTATACGCTAATTCCGGATGCGCCCGCACCGTAATAATTACCAATATCTTCCCATATCCAGGTGTCGGGAATCATCTGAGATTCATAAATGGAGGCATCTGCAATAAGGTTGCCTGTCACTACTTTGATATTCTTATTCTGTATCGCTTTAATCCAATCTTCTTTAAAATGATTATTCTCCGGGAAATACATTGAACCTAGAGTTGCATCACCTCCTCCTATGATTTGCAGATCACCAAAAAGCGTGTCATTTCTTAGGGTTCCTGAGTAGGAGAGGGTAGTTAAGAACCGAAAATCGGGACCAAATACCTCGAGTGCTGTTGCAGTGGTTACCACTTTCAGGATAGAGGCAGGAACCAGGCTTAGCTGTGGTTCTGATTTGAAGAGCTCTTCACCAGTCGTTTGATCAGAAACGGCAATACAAACACATGCATGTTGCAATCCGCTGGTAGTTTGCCAGGCTGTGATTTTCTGCTGAGCATTAGTTATATGATTTTGCGCAATTCCAATAATTGCATAATGGATAAGCACTAGCCCGAGAATGAACTTTCTATGTAGATTTGATTTATACATAAAGTACTGTTTGATGTTGGAAAGATAATGAGTTTCTTATGATTTTAATAATTATTGGAACCTGAATGCTGGTCCTCTGTCTTGATGACAATTAGGAATTACTTTTTTCTTTTGGATTTTGGCTTAAATATTCAGGCTGCGTATACTTATTGTTTAAATTAAGGTTATGACTTTCTGCTGATCAAATGATTTTCCGTAGCTTTTATTATCTTTGTAATGCTTTTGGAAAAATCATTCAAAATCAGTAATTTAGTAAATAGAATATTAATCAGTAAAGTATAATAATTAAATCCTATCACAATGTTTATTGACAAAATAGTTGGTCGGGAAATTCTGGATTCACGTGGTAATCCAACCGTTGAAGTAGAGGTAACTCTCGAGTGTGGTGCAATGGGTCGTGCTGCTGTTCCATCCGGAGCATCAACAGGCGAAAACGAAGCTTTGGAATTACGTGATGGTGACAAAGGCCGTTACTTAGGAAAAGGTGTTTTGAAAGCTGTTGCCAACGTAAATACAGTAATTGCCAAAGAAATTATTGGCATGGATTCTTCAAATCAGGTAGCTATTGACAGAAAGTTAATCGCTCTTGATGGCACAAAAACAAAATCTAAATTAGGCGCTAACGCCATGTTGGGAGTTTCTTTGGCTGTTGCACGTGCAGCTGCTTCCGCTCTTGATATGCCATTATATCGTTACATCGGTGGAACTAACGCAAAAACATTGCCGGTTCCGATGATGAATATCATCAACGGAGGTTCTCACTCTGACGCTCCTATCGCATTTCAGGAATTCATGATTCGTCCTATCGGTGCAAAATCTTTCCGTGAAGGATTACGTATGGGTGCTGAAGTTTTCCATCACCTGAAGAAAGTACTTCACGATCGCGGATTAAGCACTGCAGTTGGTGATGAAGGTGGTTTCGCTCCTAAGTTGGACGGAACTGAAGATGCATTAAACAGCATCATTAAAGCTATCAAAAATGCAGGATACAAACCTGGTCGTGTTGAAGATGGTGGTGATGTTTCAATAGGCCTGGATTGTGCTGCCTCTGAATTTTACAAAGACGGTGTGTACGACTATTCTAAATTCGAAGGGAAAAACGGAGCAAAAAGAAATTCAACAGAGCAAGTAGAATACCTTGCAAGTTTAGTTTCTAACTTCCCGATTGACTCTATCGAGGATGGTATGAATGAAGCTGACTGGGACGGATGGGTTGCATTAACTAAAAAACTGGGAGATAAATGTCAGTTGGTTGGTGATGATGTATTTGTAACCAATGTGGAATACCTAAAAAAAGGTATCGAACTGGGAGCTGCCAACTCAATCCTGATCAAAGTTAACCAGATTGGTACTTTAACCGAAACACTTGATGCTATTGAAATGGCTCACCGTGCTGGTTATACTTCAGTAACTTCACACCGTTCAGGTGAAACCGAAGATTCAACTATTGCTGACATCGCTGTTGCCACCAATGCCGGACAAATCAAAACAGGTTCGTTGAGCCGTTCTGATCGTATGGCAAAATACAACCAATTACTTCGCATTGAAGAAGAATTGGGTGCTTCAGCCATCTATGGATACAAAAAAGTAATTAAAAAATAGGCTGCTTAAGCTTTAATATTGAAGGCCGGTTCTGCAAAGATTCCGGCCTTTTTTATAGTGCCTGATTCAAATATTGATCGGGTGACTCGAAGTCACCCGGTCAATAAAATAAAATAAGAAATGTACAGCAAAGACGAATCAAAACGACTGATTAAAGAATTCTGGATAGTATTCGCCAGACGCTGTGAAATTGTTCCTGAGTTATACCATAAAAAGAAAAAATGGCTGTTGTACTATACCGGTCTCAGTGGTATTGATTTGAAGTTTGATGTGACAAGAACAGAAGCCCTGGTCATGATTGAAATAAACAGCAAAGAAGAAGTTCGTCGTCTGGAACTATTTGAATCTTTGTTGAAATTTAAAAAGTTTCTGGAGGAAGGTTTTGCCGGATCGCTTACCTGGGACTTTTGCTACGTCAGGGAAAGCGGTCAGGAAGTTTGCCGCATATACACTTCACTTCCCAATGTAGATTTTCACCGCCAAACCCAATGGCCGGATATTTATAACTTTCTCATTGACAATATGCTCATTCTCGAAAATAACTTCCTGGAAATCAGGGATGTGTTGGAAGCAGAGCTTTACTGAGATTTCCAACCACATAGGGCATAATAGAAAAAATTAGTAAATCAAATCATTACTTTCATTTGTATTTCACATTAACTATGTGTTCTTTTTGTCTATGTGGTTAATTTATTTTCTCTCCTATGTAATGAATATCAACTCTGTTCGTCTTAACTTTGAAACAAACAGAAAAGGGTTCGAATGTTAGCCAGAGATTTTAAAACCGATGTACTTCCAATGAGCAACAAGTTGTTGCGGTTTGCCGTTCAATTTCTTCAGAATGAGGAAGAGGCAAAAGATGTACTGCAGGACATATTTCTGAAGCTCTGGCAAAAACGTGACGAACTGGAGAAGGTGGAAAATATGGATGCCTTTGCCATGCGAATGATACGAAACCGATGTCTGGATGTCATCCGGTCGCGAAGAACTGTTTCGATGGAAGTGGTCAAAAAGATCAAAATTACGGAGGAGGAAAGTTCAGATATAGATTATCTTGAAAATACGGATTCTGTCGCTCTGGTCAAACGTATCATAGCCGAATTGCCCGAATTACAGCGCACGATGATTCAATTACGTGATATCGAACAACTCGAATATGAAGAAATAGCAGAAGCCACTGAGATGAATGTTAATGCTATTAGGGTAAATCTATCTCGTGCCCGGAAAAAGGTAAGGGATGAAATTTTAAAAATTCAAAACTATGGAATCACAGAAAATAATCATACTGCTTCAAAAGTACTTTGATGCTGAAACCACACTTGACGAGGAAAATGAACTGATCACTTATTTTAACTCGGATAAAGTGGATGAAGAACTGAAATCATATGTTCCTATGTTTACCGGACTACGAAACATTCCGATAAGCGAAAATCAGGAACTGGGGGATGATTTGATGAGCTTTATCCTCGAATCGGAACACAAGGAAAAGCTGAGGTATCGTTGGATGTGGCAGATTGTTACAGGAATAGCAGCTTCTGTGATTCTGGCCTTGCTGGCTGTCAATTTCTACAGCAATCAATACCAGTGGAAGGATACGTTTTCTGATCCCCAGCAGGCCTATGCCGAAGCGAGTAAAACCCTTGATTTTGTTGCCGGCAAATACAACAAAGCTTTGGCACAGTTAAAACCGATCGGGAAATTGGGAGATGCAGTAAGTCCATTGAATTCAGGAATGTACAAACTGAATCTGGGTTTCCAGCAACTAAAAGACGTTAAAACATTAAACAAAAAACTTAAAAAAGAATAATCATGAAACGAATTTTTATTACCCTGGTTTTGCTTATCCCTTTGATGGTGATGGCTCAGGATGGCAGTCCGATTGACAAGCTTTTTAATAAGTATGCCAATAAAGAAGGATTTACAACGGTAAATATCAGTGGCAAACTACTGAGTTTTGCAAGTAAACTTGATGATTCGAAAAGCGATGAAGCTTCAATGCTTGAAAAAATAAGCGGAATACGCATCCTTTCGGTTGAAGACAAGGAACTGAATAAAGGCCTTAACTTTTACAAGGAACTTGATGAGGATGGGTTCTTTAAAAACAACAAATACGAGACCCTCATGGAAGTAACTGATAAGGATCAGGTCGTTCGGTTTTACGGACGAAGTGGCG
>TBL_comb47_HYPODRAFT_10000393_pt1 | contig 58072 bp, 42 predicted proteins | sample TroBogypolimnion_40_FD_10682 | JGI IMG/M metagenome (IMG submission 10682)
ATGTGGTTAAAATTATAAACAGATGAAATGTTCCTATCAATCCTAATTTGACGCACAGGAGAATGATTATAAACTAATGAAGAATAACCACATAGACACATAGGGCACATAGAAATATTCAAAGTAACATTTAAACTATGTGCCCAATGAGTCTATGTGGTTAAAATTATAAACAGATGAAATGTTCCTGTCAATCCTAATTTGACGCACAGGAGAATGATTATAAACTAATGAAGAATAACCACATAGACACATAGGGCACATAGAAATATTTAAAATGACATTTTAACTATGTGCCCAATGTGTCTATGTGGTTAAAATTATAAACAGATGAAATGTTCCTATCAATCCTAATTTGACGCACAGGAGAATGATTATAAACTAATGAAGAATAACCACATAGACACATAGGGCACATAGAAATATTTAAAATAACATTTAAATTATGTGCCCTATGTGTCTATGTGGTTAAAATTATAAACAGATGAAAAAAAGAATGTTATGAGTTTTTCAGCAGGCCCTGAATACTGACAAATTCTTTCACCCTGCCCAACGGCAGGATGGCGCTACGCGGCTGGGAATGGGGTTGTCAATGCTGTTATGCTACCATACTGTCAGCGCTACGCGCCTATTCGCTACTCAATGTACATTTGCTAACATACTATCAGCGCTACGCGCCTAACGGGCTACACAATACATTTGCTACCATACTGTCAGCGCTACGCGCCTATTCGCTACTCAATGTACATTTGCTACCATACTATCAGCGCTAAGCGCCTAACGGGTTACACAATACTGTGCGACTATACTGTCAGCGCTACGCGCCTATTCGCTGCTCAATGTACATTTGCTACCATACTATCAGCACTACGCGCCTAACGGGCTACACAATACTGTGCGACTATACTGTCAGCGCTACGCGCCTATTCGCTACTCAATGTACATTTGCTACCATACTATCAGCGCTACGCGCCTAACGGGCTACACAATACTGTGCGACTATACTGTCAGCGCTACGCGCCTATTCGCTACTCAATGTACATTTCTTACCATACTATCAGCGCTACGCGCCTAACGGGCTACACAATACTGTGCGACTATACTGTCAGCGCTATGCGGCTGTTTTACAGGTGCGTAGCACTGGAAGTATGGTAGAATATAGATTCGATGCTGAATCAGAGCCGCGTAGGTGACACATCATTGGTAATGGGATATGATTGAGGTCCAAATAAAACAGGGGCTGATGTGCAACTCAATGCCGACTCTGTTGACCTCCACACCCGTGGTTAATAAACGTTTACACCGCTATTTCAGGAAACACAATCTTCCATCGGGCGGACAATTATCAAGACCTGGTTTGGCCTATTTAATTTGCATATTAAATAATTACATTCAGTGGAAAGTTTATGCCAGGTGGTTATCGATGCAATAACGCGTAAGATCATTGTTGGAATCAAAATTCATTTTTTTGAATATCCGGGTTTTATAGGTGCTTACGGTTTTAAAGGATATCGAGAGTTCATTTCCAATTTCATGAAGCGACATTCCGCGCGACAACTTAACCAGGATCTCCATTTCGCGGAAGGAAAGTTTTCCATGGTTGATGCAATCGACAGGAATCTCGGGATGAATAATCATGGATTCAGCTATGGCCTGATCGATGTATTTCTTGCCTGTCATTATTTTTTTTACAGCCAATATCAGTTCTTCAGGGGCAGAATCTTTGGACAGATAGCCGGAAGCCCCATAAGCAAAGGCACGTTTGGTATACTGTTCCTGAGTGTACATGCTGAGCATCATTACGTGCAGTGAAGGCCACTTTTCTTTTACCTTTTTCAAGGTTTCAAGTCCGCTTATCCCCGGAAGCGAAATATCCAGCAGCAGGATGTCAAAAACTTCATTCTTTAGAATCAGAAGCGCTTCTTCACCGTCGGTAGCCTCTTTGACAGAAGATACCCCTTCAAGTTGCTGAAGTATTTGTTTTAGTCCATGACGGACAATCCGATGGTCATCACAAATCAGGATTTTCATAGAAGCAGTTGAATTAACAATCATAAATTTGAACGAAACAACAATATATTCAGGCATTTGACGGGCATTCCATCACCCGGTTAAAGGAATCAGGATTTAATGATGTTTGATGCCAACGGGAAGATTAGCATTACCAGTGTTCCGCCTTCCGGTTGCCTGGATATATTAAAGGTACCGCCTAAAAAGAGCGCTCTCTCTTTCATTCCCAAAATCCCAAATGATTGGTTCTTAATTATTTCGCATTGATTTATACCAACTCCATTATCGGAGATCAAAAAATGGACGGATTCACCTTTTTTGCCCATACCTATCTGTACTTGTGAAGCTTTGGCATGTTTTGAAATGTTGGTCAGTGATTCCTGCATAATCCGGTAAACGATCAGCGAAGCATCGGTTGATAGTTCGAGCTGTGGATCCAGGTCAAGGGAAATCTTTATGTCGTTTCTTTTGGCGAATTCGTCGGTATACCATTCAACTGCGGCATCAAAACCAATATCGTCAATAATTTCGGGCCTTAACTGAGAAGTCAGCCTCCTGACTGTTCTGATGGTTTGACCCACCAGGGCAATCACTTTCTCTAACTTAATCATGGAATTTGGATCTGAGAAATTTTGTTTGACGATGCTTAAATCTATTTTTACCGAAGTAAGCGCCTGCCCCAGTTCGTCGTGCAATTCCCTGGAAATAGACTTTCGTTCGATTTCCAAAGCCCTCTGAGTATAATACGCCAATTGGTGTTGCTGCTCCAGGTTGTTTTTCAATTCTTTCTCTTTAATTTCCAGAGAGGCATTAAGCAGGATCAACTGGTCGGTTGAATTTTTCAGTTGGGCTGTACTGGCCAGAATGGCCTGTTTTTGATAATAAAGATCGATAAATACTTTGATTTTACTTTGCAGAATAAAATTGGCAACGGGCTTTTGAATAAAATCGACAGCGCCCGTGTCGTATCCTTTAAATACATCCAACTCACTGGTATATTTGGCTGTTAAAAAAATAACAGGCACTTTTTCTTCTGAATGTTCTTCCTTCAGTTTCATCGATAGCTCATAGCCATTCATTTCAGGCATTTGAACATCGACAATGGCCAGTGCAAGTTTCATCCCCCTGGTTTTCTCCAGGGCCTTTGCGCCGGAAGAGGCCAGAATCAGATTAATTTTAAATTCCCGAAGGATGGACTCCAAAAGCAACAAACTTTCCTCAGCGTCGTCAACGATGAGGATATTTGGCCAGGGTATTTCAAGGTCTGTGTTTGGATTCAATTTTTTCGTATTTTGCTTCAATACTTTACCCGACATAAAGGTATCATTTTTTGTTTCTTTAACACCTAAAGACTTAAAATATTATATTATTTACCTGCAAACAGAACAACAGGTTTTTATCGGCAGATTTTGAGAAATAATCGTGGCATCGGAACACCATTAACGTCTTCATGGTCATCAACTTTAGCAAAAGCAGTTTGAGCAAGAATTACCAGCTTTGAACAAAAGGATTATATTATGCCGGAAGCTTCCTGCCCGTGTCAGCTTTCAGCTTTTCCACCTTTAAGGGTGCAGTAGCGGCTTTCCACCTGTTTTTATCTTTGGGAAGCGAATGGTATGGAATAGTAAAATAGAATGTTGACCCTTGACCAGGTTCACTTTCGACCCAAATCCTACCGCCCAGCATTTCCACATATGCCTTCGAAATGGATAAACCCAGCCCGGCTCCCTGATAGGCCCTTTTATCGCTGTAATCGGCCTGGACAAACCGTTCGAAGATGGTTTTTTGTAATTCTTTCGGAATCCCGATCCCGTTATCCTTTACATAGAATTGCAACGTTGGGATATGTAACAACTCAATGTTTTCATATCCGAATTCAACGGTCCCTTTATCGCTGAATTTAATGGCATTATTGACCAGATTCGCAAGGATGGCATAAACTTTTTCTCCGTCGGTTTTTATGATTGAATCACTCGATGATAAGCCATTTTTACAGACCAATGTCATACCTTTACGTTCTGCTTCGGGCTTGAAAAATTCATAAACATATTCGGTATGATCATTGATTATTGAATCTTCCAGGAGAACTTCCATCTGACCTGAATCCACCTTCGAGATGCAAATAATGTCGTTGATGATATTGAGCAACCGGGCACCACTCGCCTCAATGATATTGAGAAACTTCTGCTGTTCGTTACCTGTCAAATCAGGTTTTTTCAAAAGATTGGCAAATCCAAGGATTCCATTCATTGGGGTTCGGATTTCATGACTCATGTTAGCCAAAAAGGCTGTTTTTAAGCGATCGCTTTCTTCCGCCTGATTTTTGGCTTCCAGTAATGCTTTTGTTTTTGATTTAACTTTTCTTTGAAGCTCCAGATTAAAAAGAGTTCCTAACAAAGCAAAACAAAGAAAAGCGACCAAAACAATAATCCAGAATCTGTCCTGGGTATAAAATGGGTAAGTGGCATGTTTAATCCAGATGTCAGTATATTTTTGCTTTTCATTTTCCGAAATTGAGTTTACCGCCCGCGTTAATATTTCATTTAATTGTTCAATATCTTTCCGACTGCCGATGGACAGTTCATTCTTGTAATTTATTTCACCGGCTATCCTTAAATTAGATATTCCCTCGTTTTCAAGATAATAAAGCCCAACAGCCTGCTGACAAATAAATGCGTCGGACTGGCCGGTAGAAACCGTTCTTAGGCAACTCTGATAATCTTCCAAAGGAACAATGTTTATTGCAGGGTAATGATTCTCCAGGAATTCATGGATCGCGTAATGGGCAATTACGGAAACCGTTTTGCCATTTAAATCATCAATGGTAGAAATACGTTTGTCTGAATTCCGTACAAAAATTACATGAGGGAAAGACACTAAATAAGGGGTGAAATTTAAATATTTTTGCCTCTCCTCTGTTTTTTGGATATTGACAATTGCATCGAGCTTTCCCCTGCTAAAATCTGAATACAAATGATTTGCATCGGGTTCATAATTAACTTTAAACGAATAATTAATTTTCGACTCAATGAGGGAAAGAAAATCGACAAAAACACCGACAACCTTACCTTTATCATCTATAAAACAGTAAGGTGGCGAATTGGTAATCATTCCAACAGTCAGGGCAGGATTCTGTTTTAAAAATTCCTTGTCACTTTTATTTAGAAGGGAATTTTTGTTGCAGGCATAAAAAACAAACAATAGAATAAATAAAAGAAAATACTTTTTCATCCACCGATATCTTTAATAAGTATTGAAATTAAATCTGCCGATTTAACGTCTATATGTTCTCGACTGTAACTGACTTTCAACTGCCATGACAAAAACCATTAACCAGAATGCATAGGGTCATTGGATGTTGCTAATATATACTTTTTTTCAGCTTCATGAGCATTTATATGCATTATTTCAGAGGTATTCCCCGCCAAAACATCTCCATATAATCCTCCTTGATCTCTGTGCCTCCCTGGTAATTTATTTTTACCACTATGGTAAATAACATACTTAAAGAGGTATAAACATAAAAAGGGGAAAATTGTTGAATCCCTCATGAAATAATCCGGATGGAAAGTTATATTTGGGGTCTTAAAATCTGGCTCCTGAATGTTTCTTTTGTACACAGCGAGCACTTTTATATAACCGATCAAAAAAGGTACACTAATGTCGGCCATTCAATATATTAAGAGAAAAATCGGACAAACCTATCTGGTCTGGATTCAAAACAGCAATTCGTATGTTCAATTCGAAGAGCCTGCCTGGTTTGTTTTCAGAAAAATTACGGGCCGGCATAAGAATGAAACGATCGCCAAAGAATTTGCCGGACGTTATGGCCTATCGACTGAAGAAAGCCTTTCCTTTGTGAAGGATATCCGTTCTGAAGTCATGAAAATAAACCAGACGGACGGGATAGCGGGCAAAAGGGATAAGATTGCCGCCGGACTGAACGACCATCGGGTTAAGCCCTTTTCGATTCATCGTTACAAGTTGGGGAACAGGTATCTGTCCTTTGCTTACGAATCCCGTCTTTTTGAATATTATATCCACCCGTTGATCTGTCAGTTCGAAACAGCAGAAACGTTTGCAGAGATGCCCCTTTTTGAATTGTTTGCCCATCAGGGGTGTATTGTCTTTCGTTATCAGGGCGATGTGAAGGGAGTATGGGAAAACCACGAAACCAATTATGTGAAAGGGCTGATATTTATGTATCTGATCAATGTGATGTATGATAAAAGCGAGCCTGACTGGCTGATGACTGTTCACGCGTCGGCAATTACAAACGGAAAGAAAACGATTCTGTTCTCGGCAGCCCCGGGAAACGGAAAAACAACTATGGCAGCATTGTTAAAGGCACAAGGCTATCGTCTGATTTCTGACGATTTTGTGCCGATCGACAGGGATGGCTTCAACGCTTATCCATTCCCGATCGCTATGTCGGTCAAACAGGGTTCCATGGATTGTCTGACTCCCTTTTATCCTGAATTGGAACAGAAGGATCCGGTCTATATCACGCCTGAAAAGAGCGTAAGGTATATTCCGATGAATCCGGTTGAAGATTTTGCAAAGGAGGTATTCCCTGTTCGGGAAATTGTATTCATAGAATATGACCCATCGGTTGATTTCACTTTTGAAAAGCTGAGTGCAGTGAAATCGTTGAAGCAACTTCTCGACCAGGCCTGGGTGACCCCTACTTACGGGAATGCTGACATCCTGTTCGACCGGATACAGCAAATATCGTTCTACAAGCTGACCTATTCAAATAATACAAAGGCCTTGCAGGCGATAAGCAGTCTTTTTGATGAGTATGATATTCCCTAATCCTTTACAGTACTATTGAATCCGTTTCAATTGATTGAAAATAAATCCGTTTTTAATCCGCCAAATCACGTAAGTAATAGAAACGTCCATGACAATCCAAATTTGACACACAGGAGAATGATTATAAACAAATGAAAAATAACCACATAGACACATAGGGCACATAGAAATATTTAAAATGACAATTTAACTATGTGCCCTATGTGTCTATGTGGTTAAAAATATAAACAGATGAAACGTCCATGACAATCCAAATTTGACACACAGGAGAATGATTATAAACAAATGAAAAATAGGCTCTATAACGGAATGTATGGGTAAAGGTAATCCGCCAGCTGGCGGATTAAAAATCTTACTTTTTTTAATTCAATTTTAGTAATCCGGCAATGCCCCCCCCCGGACCCTAATCTTATTTATCTTATTCACTAGCTGGCGGATAGCCTCTGTTTTTTTAAGATAAATAAGATTTAGCTTGTAGCGGTTGCTTATGTTGCTAAGATCTGATAAGAAAAGTAAGATTCAAAAAAATAACCTTACCAATCCTATATCCATGGAAAAAGAAAGCTACCCACCCCAAACGTTATAGAGCGGAAAAATAACCACATAGACACATAGGGCACATAGAAATATTTATAATGACATTTTAACTATGTGCCCTATGTGTCTATGTGGTTAAAAATATAAACAGAAAAACAATTTAATGTCGTATTTTATCTGCGAACTAATGCTGACAAACTCTTTCACCGCTATGCGGCTTTTATTCTTGTTGTTCAGTTTACTTTTACCATACTTCCACCGCTACGCGGCTAGATTTCAGGTGCGAGCACTGATAGTATGGTAGTGAAAGTACAGTGAGTCGAAAATGAGCCGCTTAGCGGTGACACAATATTATTGATGCGACATTATTTCACTCTTATTACTTATAATCCGCGTTCTAATATTTGACTTGAATTAAAATAGTTTTATCAGCATTCATCTGTTGACAAATACGACAACAGATTGTTCTAATTACTTAATATTTGACAATAAAAAATAAAAATATTAATCATTTTTTTCCAATATCCGGATGGGGTTCTGTGAAATTTTTGTAGTTTGTGCGCCCCTTTGCTTTCAGGGAACATATTTATTGGAATTCAAATAATGAGAAAATATCAGCTACTTTTAATTATCGCTTGCATTCTTTTCATCCTTTTCGCGGGTTGCAAAAAGTGGACCGGCCAGGATATATATAAAAGACCCGACTGGCTTCCAGGGAAATTGTATACTGCGGTGTCGATTCAAAAGAATCTAAGCTTGTTCACTCAATGTGTTAGACTTACAGGATTGGACTCCATCATTGGTGTTTCGGGTAGCTTCACTGTTTTTGCACCGACCGATGAAGCCATTAGACAATATCTGTCTGAAAATAACTATTCCAGTGTTTCAAACATCCCCAGAAAGGAGCTTGTGAGAATCATCAAATTCCACATTGTTCAGGATTCATGGTCGCTTGCACAATTGAAAACTCTGGCTTCTGATGGATGGAGAGTAGGGGAAAATAAGAATTCGGACTCCTACGCGTACAAGCGAGCAACGATTTTAAAAAATCCTGACGAAAAATATTGGATCAAAAAGGGGAATAAGAAAGAAATGATCGTGACAGATTCGACGATCGCAGACGGTTACAAAATGGTATATACTTCATCAAGAAAATATGTACCCATATTTTACGATAAGTATTTCACTGTAAACGGGCTAACTTCTGATGATTACAATTTCTACTTTAAACGAGCATTTGAACCGGGAAATGTTTACTATGCCGGAGCCAAAATCATTCAGGCAGATATTTTTGCTGAAAACGGATTTTTGCATATTATCGACAAGGTTGTAGACCCAATGCTGAACGCAAAGGAACGACTTGAAAAAGACATGCCCGGTGAAAGCTATAAGCTCTTCCTGGATATGGTTTATCGGTATTATCCGAATTTTGCGGAAGACTTGATTGCAACCAATAATCAACCAGGGGTAAGACTTGGGGCAATTGTTGATACCTTATGGGACCTGGATTATGCTCCTCTGGCATTTGATCTTCAAAAGGAACGTTTCGATAATATTAACCAAACCCTGGTTAAGCATAACGGTTTGATTGCCCCAATCGATGGTCCATTAAAGGAATTCATTGATAATGTCCTGACAGTTAAATCGGGATTTCCACACTGGAACGATTATAAATCCCTCCCGTTGGATGTTGTTGATATTATTGTTGCTCAAAACTTTAAATCAACTCCAATATATCCTTCTACAAGTCAATATAAGAAAATATTCAAGGGAGCGAACAGATACCATCAAAACGAGGCAGATATTATCAGGAAGGATTTCGGGAGCAATTGTACCTTCATTGGATTGGGTTCATATATTCCCGACCGTGTATTTACCAGTGTAACTGAACCTGTTTTCTGCAGACCGGTCTTTTCCACATTCCGTCGGGCGATGGTATATTCCGGTACCTACGATGCCATCGCTAACTATACTGGTAAATTGTACTTTTTCCCGATAACCGATTACTCACTTGTCGTTGATTCTTCCTTGTTACTGAATTGGATTGATATAAATAAAAACACATACAATTTCAAGGCCTATAACAGGCAAATGCATCGGATGGAAGTACTTAGCAGCAGCACCATTAGTAACTGGATACTGAACCAGGTCGGAACGTCCATGTCAACCGATGGGGCCAATAAGGAAATAATAAAAACGTTAGGGGGTAATTACCTCACATGGGATCATTCAAATAACACGATCCAGGGTTCCCTTCCCAGCGTATTTGGGTACAAAGGGAGTATTACCGTAACCGACTCTCCTTTTCCGCTGGATGAACCGACCGATAATGGCAAGAGCCTGACGGTAAAAACCTGGTTCAATTTTGGGTATTGAGTCTATTTCGAGAAGGCTGATATGAAAATTGCCACAAAGATTTCAAGACACCAATTTACACCAAAGCCTGATATCGGGTTAGAAAATTTGGTGAAACTTGGTGTCTTGGAGTCTTAGTGGCAAGAAATATATTTTTCCTTGTAGACTCATAATAAATCTTTTCTTTTCAATCCCTAGGGCAAAGGAAGATAATACATTAACTCAGAGATCGAATGGACAGGGCCGGTAGAAGTGAGCATATTACAGCCTTCTGATATCGGGTGGATATAGTCGATTACCGTTTTAACACCAGATGCTGAGATTGTCGTTCCATAGGTATCGACGCCTGTATTGATCCTGATATCCTTTCCGACATAAATCGTCAGTAGTTCATCGCTCAAGGTCAGGTATTTAGTGCTGCCCCATAGAAAATCATTCATAAAATATTCCCCGCTTACGATATGATATGACGTGAATTGATAAAATGCATTTGTTTTAGTCGTAAGTGGGACTCCAGGTGTTGCAATACGGCTGATGAGGTCGTTTACATTATTAATCCCGTACCGGTGGTAAATGCTATCGGGTTCGGCAAACAGGGTATATTTATTCCAGCTCAGTTTTTTGGGTATTCCCGATAGCTTCATTGCCTGTGCCAGTATTGAATAATCATTGTGTTGCTGAAGCCAATCATAGCCGGAGATAACTACTGGTTGTAATACTTCGGAAATCACATGGATGTAGCCGTTGGTCATATTCAGATTTGGTTTGATAATTGGAGCTACATTATTAATTTTAATGAGCTGACTGTCACCAATTGCAGAAAAGGTGGCAACCAGCCTGTCTCCTGTAAGAGTAGTGTCAACAAAGGCTCCGTCAGGAAATTCATCGGTGTGTACTTTTTTGTTTAATGTATGATAACGTGTGAGAATTTTGATGAAGCTTGTGTCCTTTAATAATTCTTCAAAAGTTCCATATTTCTGATTCTGCTGAATGAAATGATCAATGGCTTCATCAGTAGGTAAAAAAAGTGTATAACCGTCACCATATGGATTGTAGGCATATAGCGTGGCCAGCATCTTTCCACCGACTAATAACCTGTAGAATTTTGAATATTCATTCTGGTTCTTTTCAAGGTATTGACCAATGGTTAGAGTGGCCTGGCCAGACCAAACCGGTGCATTCGGCTCGGTTTTACAAGATGTCATGATCGTCAGTAAAATTACCCAGAGTATTAAAAACTGTATTATTGCAGGCTTCCCAATACAAATTAGCCGATTATTCCAATATCTGATACACCTTAATCTATTCATATCCAAATCCTAAAGAAGTTCAATCCCCACTATCCGGCAAGCATGCCATTGAAAATAAAATTGATAGTTTCCACTTGCTTTTACAGCTGCCCAAATTACTACTATATAATCAATATAGCAATTGACAGGTGTATTTTTGCAATACGATGGGACGCAATAACAATTAGGAAATTGTAAATTCAAGCTCAAAAGTCATTCCTTACAAGGCCAAAACAGGTCTGTTTTGAGCTTTATATTCTAGCCTTGTGAGCTATAAGTAATGAGAACTATTAAATGTCGTATTCTAGTTTTTACCCCGAGTCCTCGAGGGCCTGTCAAGCGAGATACCTGTAATTGATTCTACAACAGATTACTCAGATAAACACAGATTTAAAAACTACTTTATTTCTTAATCTGTGTGAATCTGTGTAATCTTTGGTGTTAATTTTTACTTCTGGAAGCAGCCCCAATCCCGAGTACTCGGGAGGGACAAAACGTGTATTTATAACTCTGTTAAAAAAACACGACATTATTTCATTCCTATTACTTAAAAGATGGAAGTTGCAACTATTTTACTTCCTTTCAAATGACTGGAAGTCTCAAAATGTATCTTTGAAATACTCTTTTAAAGATTATTTGATTATGGTGGGTTATACCCCTATTATAAATGATTAAGACTATGAACTATGATATATTTTAAGAGCTGCAAGAAATTGTATCTCCTTGATTTTTTTATCAGGATAATAAAGAAGAGATTAGGTACAGGACTATTTTTCAACTGCTGCGAATACTGAAATAGCAACTAGCCTCTTTGTTTGCGATAGTTCTCAGGGGAATAGGAGGTGTTCATTTTGAAGATGCGTGAAAAATACGAAGTGCTTTTAAACCCCGCCTGGTCAATGATTTCCTTATGTCCCAGATCGGTTGTCAGTAAAAGGAATTGGGCTCTTTCGATCCGTTTTCGGATGATAAAATCACCCGGAGGCATCCCTGTAATCAACTTAAATACCCTTGAGAAATGGTCTTTAGAAAAGCATGCGATACCAGCGAGTTCATCAACAAGAATGTTTCGTTGCAGATTATTCTGAATATGAATCAGTATGGGCTGAATATTGTATTTGAGCAAACTGGTCATGGTATGACTTTGACCGGATTCGAGAAAACGGGAAAACAGCTGTTTCAATATCCCGATAGTTTCCAAATGCTGACCGGCTGTTTGATAGCTAACTTTTTTATTCATCCAGAGCTTAGATTGGTACACATTGGGGTCGTGATGTGGTAGTTGCAGGTCAGGATTAATCTGCACGATTCGCTGAAACAATTTGCTGTCGAGTTCACTGGCTTCAATCTTATTAATGATCGAATAGAGGCTATAAGGGCTAAGTCCATTGGGTTGGTCGATGCTTAAATGGATATAGTAGTGAGTCAATCCTGAACCAAAATGATAGGTACATGCTGTAAAACTGGGAATCAGATAGAGGTTTCCAGCTTCAAGCAATACTTTATGATTTCCAATGTTCAGAGAGCCATGACCTTCGGTAACCAGGTAAATTCGGGTAAAAGGACTGATAATATCTTCATAGTCTGAATCCCCATTGAAGCTTAATAATGCAACATTACGAAGATGAAAGGTAAGCGATTCACTGATTTGTTCGGAATACATGGGCTTTATAATGAGAAGTTTAATTTAACAGGTTTCGAAAGTATAAAAAAACAGGAATATTTGAATCACGTAATTGTGCAATTAATTGTCTGAATTGTTCAAGATATAGTGGTTGCTATTCGGTAAGTTTGTATCAGTATTCTAATCAATGTGATTTGAATGCTGAAAACTGGCCCAAAATCAATGAACTAAAACCTGCGACTAATATGGATACTGCTATTCTGTCTGGCATATTACTGATTGCCATTGGCGCCTTTTCTTCCGGTAGTTTTGCAGTGCCATTTGGAAAAATTAAGAATTGGAAATGGGAAACCTATTGGCTGGTTTTCAGTTTTGGCGCTTATGTCCTGTTCCCATTAACTGCATGTTTGATATTTGCTCCTGATTTCATTTCAATCCTGCGTTCAACATCTTCTGCAACAGTAATCACGGTATTTTTACTGGGAGCGGTATATGGTGTGGGAAATCTTTCGTTTGGACTGGCCTTGCGCTATCTTGGTTTGTCGCTCGGATATGCACTTTCACTGGGATTGATGCTGGCCATTGGTACACTTATTCCCCCGATGATTGACGGAAGGCTTGAGCTCATGATGCAAAAATCAGGAGGGACACTTTTGATTCTTGGAGTTATTGTAGCCTGCATCGGTATTGCTTTATCGGCCTGGTCAGGAATTCTAAAAGACAGATCCGTTTCAGAAGCAAAAAAGCAGGAAAGCATCGGTGAATTTAACCTGGCAAAAGGTGCAATGGCGGCTATTTTGGTTGGAATAACCGGCTCTGCCATGTCGCTTGGATTCGAACAGGGTTTGCCAATTTCAGCAACGGCAGCACAAAAAGGAGTCGATCCGTTGTTTACAATGTTGCCTGTTCTGGTGGTTTTATTTTCAGGAACTTTGGTCACTACCATCGTTTGGTGTGTTTACCTTGGCTACAAAAACAACTCGCTGAAAGACTATTCTACTGCCGAATCGTCCGGAACCTTGACTCTTAATTATCTTTTCAGCTTGCTTGCCGGTTTGCTATGGTTCGGACAGTTCATCGTTTATGGCATGGGCAAAAGCAAAATGGGACCATTTACCTTCACTTCCTGGGGCATACTGATGGCATTGACGATTGTTTTTGCTACGGTTTGGGGTCTGTTCCGGAAAGAATGGAAGGGTGCCCCGACTAAAGTGTATGTTCTGATGATTTTATCATTGATTATTATTATCGCATCCTCTTTTATGATCGGAATAAGCGGGTCGGAGTAAATACAGTTAAAAGTTAAAGGTTCCAGCTAAAAAACAATTTGGAACCTGGAACAATACTTCAACCTGAAAATATAAACTAAGAATATGAATTCAAGAGAACGAATTTTAGCAGCGATTAATCATCAGGAGCCGGATCGTGTTCCAATCGATTTGAGCGCTACGCCCAGTTCAGGAATTTCAGCCATTGCATACAGCAACCTGGTGAAACATTTGGGCCGGCCTGATTTGCCGGTACAGATTTATGATGTCGTTCAGCAATTGGCCCAGCCGGACAGGTCCATCCTTGATCAGTTTGGTGTTGATGTACTTGATATAGGGCGCACTTTCAACAACCAGCCTGATGACTGGACCCCAACGATCATGGCTAATGGGGCACCTGCCTTTTATCCAGCCTGGTTCAAACCAACAAGAATGACAGATGGCTCGTATCAAACCTATGAAGATGATGGGAAACGCATGCTTTCCAGAATGCCCATCGGAGCAACTTTCTTTGATCAGACTTATTTTCCTTATGTTGACGGTTATCCTGATTCGTTCGAAAACTTGTCTGTTGAGATGGGACGGATCATGTGGGCACGCGATGCTCACAGTCCATGGGATCATTCCAGCGAATCGGATTTTTGGCTGAAGTTGCGCGAAAACACCTTGAAATTAAGGCAAAGTACGGACAAAGCATTGCTTGTGGTTTGTGGGTGTAATTTATTTGAATGGGGCACATTTCTTCGACGGATGGACAACTTCCTGATGGATCTGATGTGCGACCCTGACAACGTGGAAAAGCTGCTCGATCAATTGATGATACGCCATTTGGCGACACTTGAAAAGGTATGCAATGCCGTGGGCGATGTTGTAGATATCATCCGTTTTGGTGATGATCTGGGTATGAGTTCAGGTCCTTTTATGGATGCAGAGACTTATCGCAGGTTTTTCAAGCCAAGACATAAGATGCTTTGCGACTATGTGAAATCGCATAGTAAAATGCATACCTACATCCATTCCTGCGGTTCTATTTCGCTACTGATGCCTGACCTGATAGAGGCTGGGATCGAGATATTCAACCCGGTTCAGACCAATGCCTGGAACATGGCTCCCGACTTCCTGAAAAAAGAATTTGGAAAGGATTGTACCTTCTGGGGCGGCGGAATAGAAACGGTTGGAACGCTCAATGTGGGTACCCCACAGCAGATTCGTGATCAGGTTTTCGAACGGCTGGAAATCTTCTCCAAAGGTGGCGGATATGTGTTCAATACAGTCCACAACATTTTGCCCGATGTTCCTCCGCAAAACATCATGGTCCTATACGATGCGATAAAAGAATTTAATCAGAAATAATCTAAACGTATGATTATGAATAAAGTGAAAGGATTTTTAATGCTGATCCTGGGTTTCTCATTATTTCTATCTTCAAAATCACAGTCCCGGGAGAATTTAAGGAAAGACTTCCAAAACCTGAAATACGGTATGTTTCTACATTTCAACATGGGAACCTATGCTGATAAAGAATGGGCAACCGGTTATGAGGATCCGCTTTTGTTTAACCCGTCCAAATTAGATTGTGGACAATGGGCAGATGTGATTAAATCGGCTGGGATGAATTATGCTATTTTAACGGTTAAACATACTGGAGGCTGGTGTTTGTGGGATAGCAAATATACTACTCACGACATTTCAGCATTCAAAAACTATAAAAACGGAAAGGGTGATATTGTCCGGGAGTTTGTAGAGGCCTGCCGAAACAAAAAAGTGAAAGTAGGTTTGTATTACTGTTTGCCGGGCGATTTTTCAAACTCTTCCGGAAATTCACTGGCACCTGATCAGAAAGATCTTCATGGTCTGCCCCCTGAGGCAGAAGGCGATTTCGAAGGGTTCATCGAAAAACAGGTTACGGAATTGCTAACCAATTACGGACCAATAGACTTGATGTGGTTCGATCAGTATTCCAATAAATATACCGGACAATATTGGCTTCAGTTAAAAGCATTGATTCATAAACTTCAGCCCAAATGCATTGTCATAGCCAATAATGCCGATAACTACCAAAATACAGATATAATTAGTTATGAATATCCATGGAGGTTGCAAGCGAGTCCTGAAAAGGCTGTTCCGCCTTCAGGAAACAAAGATGTTGCTGAGCTCAGCGACTGTATTGATGCAGGAGGACGCTGGTTCTGGCACACTGGTGAGATATCGCTCCAGAAAGCTGAGAAACTTGCAGGTATGTTGAAATTATGCAATTCAAGAAACACCAATCTCCTGCTGGATGTACCCCCGGACCGGGATGGATTGATTGAAGAGATCTACATAAAACGGCTCATGGAAATTAAAAAGATTAATTCTCAACAATAGCATTAAACGAAAAAAAAGCGCACCAATGAAAAGAAATATAATACTAAGCTCTTTAATCTCTATAATATGGCTGGTGAATGCACCCAGTTTGTTCTCCCAATCGGGCAAAACAGAAATCAAAAACATCGGAAACAAGGAAAGACTTGAAAAGTGGAAAGATGCCCGTTTCGGTATGTTTATCCACTGGGGACCGGTAACGCTGAAAGGAACCGAAATTGGCTGGTCGCGCGGCGATGAAATTCCTGTGGATGTGTACGATAATTTGTATAAACAATTCAATCCGGTAAATTTCAATGCCGACGAATGGGTGAGTGTTGCCAAAGCCGCCGGAATGAAATACATTATACTAACCACCAAACACCACGATGGTTTCTGTCTCTGGAATACCCGCCAGACTGACTACAACATCATGAATTCTCCTTTCCACCGTGATGTGGTCAAAGAACTGTCGGAAGCCTGCCGTAAACAGGGGATCGAATTTGGAACTTATTATTCGACCACCGATTGGCACAATCCTGATTTTCCATTGACCAGCCCGGGCGGAACCATCAGGCGTGAAAAAAGTAACCTTGAAGCTTATACCACATACTTAAAGAGGCAGGTAGGCGAACTTCTCCTGAATTACGGACCACTTTTCACCCTTTGGTTCGACGTGCCACAGGAGTTTGACGCTGTTCGCGGACAAAGTGTGATCGATTTTGCCCATCAGATTCAACCCGATATCATCGTCAATAACAGGACTGGGGCAGCAGGTGATTTTGATACGCCCGAACAGCGTGTTGGCGGATTTCAGAACAATCGTCCGTGGGAAACCTGCATGACCATTGCCAATCAATGGGCCTGGAAACCTAACGATGAAGTAAAATCACTCGAACAGTGTCTTCAAAGTCTGATCCGTTCAGCCGGAGGCGATGGTAATCTCCTGTTCAATGTTGGACCAAAGCCTGATGGACTGATGGAACCCCTGCAGGTTGAACGGTTGAAAGAGATGGGTCTATGGCTTCAGAAATACGGTTATACAATCTATGAAACCCGTGGTGGTCCTTTCAAACCAGCTGATTGGGGGGTCTGCACCCGAAAAGGCAACCTGGTTTACCTGCATATCCTGAAATGGCCGGGAAGTGCACCAAAGATCACGCTTCCTGATTTGGGAATCGAAATCAAAAACTTCAGGTTGGTTCAGGGCGGTAACATCAAATTGACTCGATCCGGCACAAATGCAATACTTGAATTTTCGGCCAAAGATTTGCAGCCGATCAACACCATTATCGAACTTGAATATGCCGGAAATGTAATGGATGTCGCTCCGGTTGAAAGCAATTCCTTCTCGCTTTCCTACCTGAAACCGGTGAATGCTTCCTCAAACCTGAAGGGTTTCTGGTCGAACCACCTTTGGGTGGAGTTGGCCGCCGTAACTAACGGAGACTGGTCTGCCTCATTTTGGGAACCTGATCCAAAAGACAAGCAACCCTGGGTGGAAGTTGATCTGGGCAAACCTGAAAAAATCAGCGGAGCTATTTTGTATGAGCGTGGAAACGCAGTAAGAGCGTTTGAACTTCAGGCTCTGTTTGGCAATCAATGGAAAACAATATCCAGAGGAAAGACCATCGGAAGTAAACTGGAACTCAAATTGCCCAAAACTATCACTCAAAAAGTAAGGCTTGTAATGAAAGAATGCTCACAACTGCCTGGCATATACGAGATCGTGTTGCTTTAATAATGATTATCAACGATTAAAATTCTATTCAGATGAAACGATACGGACAAACCATCGGGGTTGACCCGCGACAATTTGAAAAGTATAAAGAATATCATGCTGCCGTGTGGCCTGAAATTCTGGAAATGATTACGACCTGCAACATCATGAACTATTCCATTTATCACCTTAACAGCCAGTTGTTTGCCTATTTCGAATACATCGGCGAAGATTTTGAGGTCGATATGGCGAAGATGGCTGCAGATCCCAAAACTCAGGAATGGTGGGCGGTGATGGAACCTATGCAACGGCCATTGGAAAACCGTTCAAAAGGAGAGTGGTGGGCTAATATGGAAGAAGTCTTTCATTTGGATTAAATGGATACAGGATGAAGCAGGATAATCTATCCTTCCTTTTCCTGTATATTTACCGTTGAATTAAAAAACAAGAGTAACTAAATTAACCATGCTATTCAAACGAACCATGAAAAGAAAAGAAATTATTTTTGCAATCTTTCTATTTATTCTATTTCCTATTTTAAATCCCGTGTCTGCTCAAAAAAGCAAGGCGGACGACCCGAAAATGAACTGGTGGAAGGAAGCCAAATTCGGGATGTTTATTCACTGGGGCATATATTCGGTTCCCGCCGGAGTTTACCATGGAAATGAAATTGGTGGAATTGGTGAATGGATCATGAACAACGCCAAAATTCCGGTTGACGAATATGCAGGATTTGCCAAACAATTCAATCCTACCGGTTTCAATGCCGAAGATTGGGTTAAACTGGCCAAAGGAGCCGGTATGAAATACCTGGTGATTACCTCGAAACATCACGATGGTTTTGCCATGTTCAACAGTAAAGTAAGCGATTATGACATCATGGACGCCTCACCATTCAAACGCGATATCATCGGTGAAATGGCAGCAGCATGTAAAAAATACGGCATTCATTTCGGACTGTATTATTCACAGGATCAGGACTGGCACCAAAAGGGGGGCGGAGTTTGTGGTACGCACTGGGACAAAGCTCAGGACGGGAATTTCGACGAATATCTTGACCGCATTGCTATTCCGCAGGTCAAAGAAATACTTACAGCCTATAATCCTGAAATCATCTGGTGGGATACTCCATGTACGATCACAAAGGAGGGAGCAGCCAAATTTGCACCGATTCTTGCCAAATATCCGAAACTGATTACCAATAACCGGCTGGGTGGAGGAGTAGATGGTGACCTTGAAACGCCTGAGCAATTTATTCCCGCAACAGGAATACCAGGGAAAAACTGGGAATCGTGCATGACCATGAACGACACCTGGGGCTTCAAAAAGAACGATCACAACTGGAAAAGTACTGAAATGCTGGTACGCAACCTGATCGATATCGCTTCGAAAGGCGGAAACTATCTGCTGAATGTTGGCCCGACACAAATGGGATTGATTCCTGATGCTTCAGTCGAACGCCTGAAAGAGATCGGCTCCTGGATGAAAGTCAACGGAGAAGCCATTTATGGAACTTCAGCCAGTCCTTTCAGTGACATTGCCTGGGGCCGGGTGACCAAGAAAAATGTTGGGAAAAAGACCAAATTGTACCTGAATGTTTTTGATTGGCCAAACGACGGGAAACTGCTTGTTTCGGGTCTTGAAAACAAGATCGTGAAGGCTTATCCGCTTGCGACCCCTGATACCAACCTCAAAACAGTAGTAAAAGATGCCGACAAAATGATCGATGTGAGCACCGTGAAACAAACTCCAATTGCCACGGTGATTGTTCTGGAAATCAGTGGAAAACCAGTTGTAAACAACAAACCGATAATCAAATCCGAAAGTTCGGCCTTTATTGATAAAGTTTCCCTTGAAATTACTTCAGAACCAAAAGGCGGACTTGTTTATTACACCATTGATGGTTCGGATCCATCGATTAATGCACAACTGGCAAAAGGTAAAATGCTTCTGAGCGGCAAAGGAAACCTGATCGTTAAAGCACGGACCTATGTGAATGGCAAACCTGTGAGTGGAATTGCAGTTTTTGAGTTCAAACAACAGGAACCAATGGCTGCAATATACGAGTCAAAGCCGGGGTTGAAATACCGTTATTATGAAGGAATCTGGGATAAACTTCCTGATTTTGCAAAGCTTACTGTAGTCAAATCAGGAGTAACCGGTAATTTTACATTTGGTGAAAAAAATAAACCTGAGAACTATGGATTTGTATTCGACGGTTTTGTCAATGTTCCGGAAACCGGTGTTTATACTTTTTATCTTACTTCCGATGATGGCAGCCGACTAATCATTGATGATCTGAAAACCCTGGACAACGATGGCAAACATGCCATGGAAGAAAAAAGTATTTCGTTGGCCCTGTCAGCCGGGCTTCATCAGATTTCAGTTCAGTTTTTCCAGGGAAGTGGAGGCGAAGGGTTGAAACTTGAATGGAAACCACTGGGAAAAGAAAAGTCAACTTTAGACAACGCATTACTGTCTCATTAAATTTAGTATAAATTGAAAACGAAATCAGGGTTGCTGTTGATTTGCTTTTGCTTGCTGATCATCGGACTCAAGGCACAAAACCCTTTCATCACTCATATTTATGCTGCCGATCCTTCGGCACATGTGTGGCCGGTCGATACAACCACCTTGTGGTTATACACCTCTCACGACACGCCGGGGACCAATCACCATGCCACCATGTTCGACTACCATGTGTTTTCAACCCGGGATAGGATACATTGGACCGATTATGGCCGGGTGCTTTCTGTCGACGATGTTTCCTGGGCGGTTGATTATGCCTGGGCCATTGATTGTGTTTACCGGAATGGCAAGTACTATCTGATTTTCTGCATGCACGAACTGGAAACAAGTATTTTTCGCACGGGTATTGCAGTCAGTGATGTGCCGCAGGGACCATTCAAAGATATTGGTTTTATAAAAGGAGTAGAATGGGGTCAGGATCCTGCTGTTTTTACGGATGACGATAACCGAGTCTACCTGTATTGGGGAAGTGGCGGAAGCTGTATGGCCGCAGAATTAAACGACGATTTGCTTTCAATCAAACCTGAAACTAAGGTCGATCTTTCCAAACAACTGTTCGAAGTCTACGAAGGCCCATGGGTACATAAGTTCAAGGGCAAATATTACCTGTCGTATCCTGCTTTGCCCAAGGGAAACTGGCCAGAGGAAATGTATTATGCCATGGCTGATCAGCCACTCGGCCCTTACACTTTTAAAGGAAATTACATTCCCAAATTTCAGGGACAGGCTGGTACGAATCACGGTTCAATCGTTCAGTTTCAGGGAAAATGGATTGCCTTTCATCATAGCGCGATTGTTTCGGGGGGCAAAAGCGAAGTGCGCAGCCTGATGGCCGACTGGTTGGAATACAATCCTGACGGAACCATTAAACCTATTATTCCGAGTCCTTCCGGAATCTCGAATGGTGCTCCAACGCAATGCCGGATTCTTCTGGAAGCTGAAAACGGAGTTCCCTCTGGGGGTAAACTGGCCGGAACACAAGTCGAATCATCAGTGAAAGATTTTTCAGGTAAAGGCTATGTGACAGGCTTTGACAAAAGATACGATTATGTGCAGGTGCTGGCCCAGGTAGGTAATGATATGAAAGCACGCTTGAAAATTCGCCTTTCAGCAGATCAGGATTTTGCAGCCGATATTTTGATCTGGCCCAATATGCTCGACGGCTGGAACGGAACAAAAATAAAGAAAACCCAGGGTTGGGAAATCATTGATCTAGGTGAGGTCCAACTGCATCAAGGGGATAACCGAATAAGGCTGCAGTCCCATCAAAATGTAAATCTAAAAATTGATTATTTTTTGATTGAACCCTTAAATTAAATAGTGTTAAAACTTGCACTAAAAGAACGGTCAGGACTGAGACCCAGCAAAACGCCCAAAAGTAATTGGCAGTAGTTTTTTATGGGCTAACGGAGAAAAGAGTATATCCAGGCACGAACCTCCTGCACTTTATTTTGAAAAAGGAGTTTCAAATATTTGTACAGTGCAACTGGGCAAACAAAGAACAAAGTATGTCTTTCAATGTGGCAGTACCTTTAAAAGTAAGAAAATAGTTACCATAAGTTGCTCTTTTATTTGTCTGATAAATGTCGATTTGCAGTCAGGCTAACGCAGTTCCGTCTGGCTTCATCATTGGCGCCAATAGTTGGGAAGCAAGTCCTGATCCGGTTGGTTTCGAACCATTCGAAAGCAATTTTCCGCAGAAATCGCACGGTGCATTCTTTTTCAGACCTGATAAATTGTAGACTCTTATTGGTGTAATAGCTTATGGAAAGGGGAAAATATTACTTGCTCCTTCCTATCCGGTTGATTTAAATAATGCGTTTAATGATTTGCTATTTTTCAACCTAATCAAATGAAAGGAAATTGAAAGGATTCGGAGTAGCATAAACATTCAAAGATCAGTTTTGGATAATCAGATTGTCCACAAGATTGTCTATCAATGAATGAAAGGTTAAAAGTGACCTTACCAATTTTGCCTGAACCCAGTTGACAAATCTTTCGTTTGATCTTTGTTGTGTTGATTAGACAAAGTTAGGTCAACACTTTAGTTTGAGTACTGTTTGAACTCTTTATAAATACTGATTTACTGATTTTTGTACTTATAACCATTTAAAAATTTATTTATTATATAGCTTTGGTACAGCGTTATTGTATCCTGATCTCTTAAAATATCATAGGGAGCTTTGGGATCATATGATCTTTTAAAGGGTAATAATGGGGAACAGAAAAAGATCTTGGGTACTTGGGATTAAAAACCTTACATTTAAATATTAAACCTCTTATTAGTTGGGCAATAATGACCAAAACCCCACCTTAATTCAAGGGGTTGAGCTGAGTTCCTAAGGTTTCATGAAAAAATGTAAGGTCTTCTAAAAAAATAAAATAGGTCCTGTTATATTATGGAATACATATCCCCACATGAATATGAAATGATCTAAAATCCGCTGAATTGTAGCGCCTACCTTATTACACTTTGTGATATTCAGAGGCAAATAAACAGGCTTCATGGGTTTATTATGGGCTTACAGCGGAACAGATTTCTTCTCCATAAAAACGTAGATCGCAAAATGTGGTGCAGATTTGCCTGAGATTTCTATCGTCTTTAATTCAACTATGTTGAAATATAGATCGAAGAGGTCTTTCAATTCATCTTCAGAGGAAAAATATAAAGTAGTTCCCAATTGAGTTTCCCTGTATTTCCCTGAGCCACCAAATTGCAGGTCCTTCTCACTAAAACAGACGGATAGATACTTCCCCTTTGGATAAAGTATTCTATACACATTTTCAACATAATTCTTCCTTTGCTCTGGAAATATATGATGTAACATCTCCCAGTCATATGCAAAGTCAAAAGTTTCCTGAATATCATTTAAATCACCAAGAACATCTTCAGTAAGAAAACAACATTTAACTCCTTTTTCCTTTGCATTTTCTTTAGCCATCTTTACAGCTGAAGGAGAAATATCAATTCCCGTAACATCAAATCCTTTACTGGCAAAATAAAGAGCATAATTGCCAATGCCACAGCCAAAATCAATAGTTCTACAGGGCTTTACCTTTCCATTTTCGATTAATTCAACTAATTCGTTTGGCGGAGTTACAATATTCCAGGGAATCTTTTCTAAAGGCACATCTCTGTAAATTTCTTCCATTCGATCATGATTCATAACCTAATAGCTTTTAAATAAATCCGAATTCCCCCCAGATTGCTTATAAAGTTCAATTTCACGCGGAAATTGAACTTTATATTTATATCATTGCAGGTTTTCTGTCCATGGGCTTATAAAAAACCCAGCTATCAAACCTTTATCATTTAAAATAACCCTTATATCGAGATGGTTCGCTTCCCCGAAAAGAGACTTCAATCTATAAAGAATTAAATTTGAATTACTATCAATCCATGTTTGTGAATATTCAAATGACTTGAATTCTCCAAATGCAGATTTTATTTGACTATAAACTTCTTTTTGCTTGTCAGCTGATAACGCATTTATAATTTCTTCTGTGGCTACATTTTTGTCAAATACATATCCACCGGAAAGTTGCTTTGAAAAATATTCATTAGCAAACTTCTTGCAGAATTCTACTTGCTTTAGATTAACATCTTTAGCATCAAGCTTTTTGAAATCCTGACCATAAACGCCTAATCCGAACAACAACAATAATCCAAATAATAACTGTTTCATAACCTATTGATTTAGTGATTATAATATTTCCTCTATTTAAACTTTGAAAAATGCCATTTGTCGGTATTTGCTTTACTAAGTTATAGAAAATTATCTGGTTAATTATTATTCTATTGTAGAAATTATTTGGAGTGACAGCAAAGGCAATTAGCCCTGCCTTTCAGATAAATTTGTACCTCATTCAATTCAGTTAAACTTTAAAGTCCTGTATGGATATTGTCCAATTCTTATTTGGTTGTTCCAAGCTTCAGCTGGAGTTTGGAAAACATCTCCGCTTTTTGCCTTTTGCAAGTATAATGTCTCTGTCCGGTAGAATTGCAAATCTTTTTTTGATCGTGACTTTTTGCTTTTGCAAGTTTCCGTTTATGTTTTTTATTTTTACAATTACAATTCTTTACCTTCGATGATATAAACCTCCTTCAGTTCTAAAGTCATTTTCACAGCATCGGCATAGTACGAAACCCCAAGGTGAAGATCTTTGGAAGCACACCTAATATGACAACAACTATGAAGGGCATTTTAGCTCCTTCAAATTTCTGTCATAATCTATAACCAGAACACGAGTTGTACTGACAATCTTTAATAGCTTAAGGATGTAGTGAAATATAAATCTGGTTAATTGAGAAGTAACGATGTGCAGATATGATAAAGTAGGATGCATGTAATGAGAGACTTACATGTGTCTAGGTGTCCCTTATTGAAAATCAAAAAATGGTCTCGAATAAGTCACCTAAACAATCAACAATTGAGCTTCTTCAGGATCATCTAAAAACAAAAAACGCCTGAAATCATTGATTTCAAGCGTTCTAATAAGTCAAAATGTGTTTTTGCTCCTCAGGTAGGACTTGAACCTACGACCTACGGATTAACAGTCCGCCGCTCTAACCAACTGAGCTACTGAGGAATTTATTTTATAATGATAGCTTTATAATTAGGACGTTTCCTTAAAAGCGTTGCAAAAATAGTAGCTTTTCCGAAAAGAAAAAATATTTTTGCATAAAAAAATTTACATGAACTCATTAAAAGGCCTACAAATCAAGAAAAAGTCGGTTCTGGGAATCGGGAATGCTCTGATCGATGTATTGATTAATATTACCGATGATACTGTACTTCAAAAATTTGGACTTCCAAAGGGGAGCATGACATTGGTTGATGCTGTTCTTTCGGAAGAAATAAAAAAAGAAACAAAAAATAGTTTGCGAAGCGTTCAAACAGGAGGCTCGGCAGCCAACACCATACACGGAATAGCCAAATTGGGCGGCAGGTGCGGTTACATTGGAAAGATCTCGAATGATGAGTTGGGTAATTTCTACCTTGAAGATTTTAAAAAGAATAGAATTAATACACATTTTTTCTATAGTGAAACCGGTACAGGACATGCAACAGGATTAATAAGTCCTGATTCGGAGCGTACATTTGGTACCTATCTGGGTGCTGCATTGGAATTAACTCCTGAGGAAATGACTCATGAAATTTTTAAGGACTATGGAATCCTGCATATCGAAGGTTACCTGGTTCAGAATCATTCCCTGATTGAAGCAGCCATGAGAATTGCCAAAGAAAATGAACTGTTGGTTTCGATCGATATGGCCAGCTTTAATATTGTGGAAGCAAACCTTGATTTTCTGCATCGCATCATACGTGAATACGTAGATATTGTTTTTGCAAACGAGGAGGAAGCAACTTCACTGACGGGTAAAAATCCGCAGGAAGCATTATTTGAAATTTCTGATATGTGCACTATTGCAATTGTAAAATTGGGCTCTCAAGGCTCACTAATTAAATCGGGTGAACGGATCATTCATATTGACCCAATTCCGGCAAAATGTATCGACACTACAGGTGCCGGAGATATATATGCTGCAGGGTTTCTCTATGCACTGACCGAGAACTTCGATCTAGAAGTGGCCGGTAAAATTGGCTCCTTGTTGGCAGGGAAAGTTGTTGAAGTGATAGGTGCCAAAATTCCGGATGAGACATGGGAAAAGCTTCTTCCACAAATTGAATTGCTCAAAAAGAGTTAAAATCATGGATCAGAATCTTAAATTTTCATGACTAGTCCCTACTTTTATAGGGGTTCCCCAAGTTTTAAGACAGAAAAACATACTTTTGTAAACATTAAAATCAGAAATTATTAAGTTGTTATCAGTAAACTGCATACGGCATGAAACGATTGAAAATCAAAGAAGTCCTGAAAGGTGAATTAGTTGGACAACAAGTAATTGTTAAAGGTTGGGTACGTACGAAAAGAGGTAGTAAAAACGTAAATTTCATTGCGATGAATGATGGTTCCACCATTCATAATTTGCAGGTTGTGGCTGATGTTGAAAAGTTTGGGGAAGAATTGCTGAAAGATATCAATACAAGTACTTCATTGTCCATCACAGGCGACTTGGTGGCTTCCCAGGGAAGCGGGCAGGTTGTCGAATTGAATGCTACAGAAATTATCATCTACGGCAAATCGGATCCGGAAAAATACCCTATTCAGCCCAAGAAGCACAGCCTGGAATTCTTGCGCGAGAATGCCCATTTACGTTTCCGTACAGCTACTTTCAGCGCAATTTTCCGTGTGCGTCATGCCATGGCATTTGCTATCCATAGTTATTTCAACAGTAAAGGATTTGTGTATCTGCATACGCCAATCATAACCGGGTCGGATGCCGAAGGTGCAGGACAAATGTTCCGGGTTTCAACATTGGATGCTAAAAATCCTCCCCTGCTGGAAGACGGGAGCATTGATTACTCACAGGATTTCTTTGGAAAAGGGACCAATCTAACGGTTTCAGGCCAACTGGAAGGTGAATTGGGAGCCACTGCATTGAGCGACATCTATACTTTCGGTCCTACATTCAGGGCTGAAAACTCGAATACTGCACGCCACCTGGCTGAGTTCTGGATGATTGAACCTGAAATGGCCTTCTATGAATTGGCTGACAACATGGATCTTGCGGAAGATTTCCTGAAAAGCCTTATCAAATATGCACTCGAAAATTGCATGGACGACCTTGAGTTCCTGAGTAAACGACTTCAGGAAGAGGAAAAAAACAAACCAATGGAAGAGCGTTCGATGGAATTGATTGAAAAACTACGCTTCGTTCAGGAGAACTATTTTGTACGTTTACCCTATACCGAAGCCATTGAAATTTTAAAGAATTCAACACCTTATAAAAAGGGAAAATTTCAGTATCCTGTTGATTGGGGAACCGATCTACAGAGTGAACATGAACGCTTCCTGGTTGAGAAACATTTTAAGAAGCCCGTGATCTTGATTAATTATCCTAAAGAGATCAAGTCTTTCTATATGAAGCAAAACGACGATGGGAAAACGGTGTCGGCAATGGATGTTTTGTTCCCCGGAATTGGTGAAATCATTGGAGGTTCACAGCGTGAAGAAAACTACGACAAGCTGGTAAAACGGATGGATGAAATGGGTGTTCCGGTTCATGAAATGGGTTGGTACCTGGATACACGCCGTTTTGGAACTGTTCCTCACAGTGGTTTTGGTTTAGGTTTCGAACGCCTTATCCTTTTTGTTACCGGAATGGGCAACATCCGAGACGTAATTGCCTTCCCAAGGACTCCTAAGAATGCTGAATTTTAGAGATATTAATATACTATTTAAAAATTGATATTCAAAGAATTTGAGTTTCGTACCAGCTAGGATTCTTATTCTACATGCGTTTAATCAATAAGAATAGCATTTCTATAAAGGTTTCAGTTATTTCCTGTATTTCCGAAGTGGACTCTTTTCTGCAATTTTAAAAGATTAATTGCGTTAAAGATAGATGGCATTCTTTCACATTCATACTATGATTTATTAATGGTATGAAAATCTAAAGAATCAAGTGACAATCTAACCTGGAACAAAGCAACTATCCGTCAGTATTAATTATGTATTAAGTACTTGTTGATGAGAAGTATACGAATAGTGGTTTTATTAATCATGTTGTCTGTGATGGGTTTGTGCGTAAATGCTCAGACCAACTTTGATTTTTACCCCATTGAAAATCAATTCAACTCATCCAACTACAATCCGGCGTTCTTATCTTCTCAGGATAATTTTGCACTTAGTATTTTCCCCATTGGAGGCACAGATATAGGTTATAATAATCAGAAAGTTATACAACAGCTACTGGTAAAAGTTCTATCAGGAGTCAGTACGGATCAGGATTTTAAAGACATGCTTAAAAGTATGGAGGAACATTCTTCTATACATCAAAATATTGAAAGTAATTTATTAAATTTTACTGTTCCTTCGAAGCTTGGGGTTTTCAATTTTAGGGTAAAGGAAGTAGAAAGTTTTTCAGCAGCTTTCCAGGGTAATCTTACTGATTTCATCTTCCGTGATGGCATTCAAAGTGCAGTTACTAATCAGGTTCAGAAATTACCAGCCCAGGGAATGCATTATCGTGAATATAGTATTGGTTATGCAAAAACTACCAGGAATAATAGATTTTCTGCCGGAATTCGAGCAAAACTATATTTTGGCAAGACCGGTTTTTTTTCAGAGATCTCCGGGAATATTATACCAAATGCGAAAGGGGGATATGTATTAATGACTGATGGAATGTCAAGATTATCTTTTCCATTAAGTACGACAATCGGGAATGGAACAGTTACGGAACTTGCTTCAGGATTGAGCGGATCAAAAATCATTAACTATCTGATGAATTCTGGTAATCCGGGTTTAGGTGTCGATCTGGGCATTAATTACCGGATTAGTCCTGACCTGACGTTTTCTATGAGTGTAATCGATCTTGGGAAAATCAACTGGCAAACAAATCTGAATTCCAAGAGTTTTAAAACAAAACCAGGAGAATATGTTATTCCTTTAGGAAGCTATGTTGCCGGTAATGGCAATGGAAGTCAGATTATTACTAAGACAGGTAACGGATCATATATTGAATCGGTTTCTGATATTTTCGAATTAACACCGGATGCTTCAGCATTTTCAAAACCAATGCCGATTAATGCTTTCACAGGTTTAAAATACCAGATAAATCCAACATTGAAGATCAGTATTGTGGATCGGTATGTAATTTTGAAAGATATGAATTATAATAGTTTTTCAATGTTAGCGAATTTCGATGTCAACAATAGCCTTTCTCTTAGTACCGGTTACTCAATTATCGGTAATTCATATAAGAATATTCCATTTGCGGTTCTATTAAAGAGAAAATTTGGCCAAATGTACTTAGGAACTGATAATATGTTATCTTTTATATTACCCTCTATGTCTGATTTTGCGGGATTTACTTTCGGAACATGCTTTTATCTTTTTAAAAATAGAAATCAGTCACGGAAGGTTTCTGACGATTTACCATTCTATAGGCTCCGAAAAAGCAAGAAAAGCAAGAAAACAGGTCTGATTAAATATGATTATCCAAAGTTTTGACCTAATAACCTTCAAATTAATTATTTCCTGATCAGGCGATCAAGATCCACTTATTTTATCACAAGAGATAAAACACTTCAATCGGAGTTTTTTCATAATACATTCTAATGTATAGTATGTTGTTCTGAATAGCACCTTAACATACCATATAATTAATCTCAATCTTCGAAATCAAGAAATCCTACTGATTTGAAATTTAATTATTTGGATGGAAATGACAGGAAAGAGTATTAACTTTAATAATGGCATTGTAAATTTTGTAAATATTGATTTGTAGTATTGAATAAAGTACTCTTCTGGATTTTTATACATAATCCTTAATCATGAAACTGAGGATAAGTATTAAACGATTATCGGTTTTTCTGGCCATGATGTCAGCAATAGCATTATTGGGGAAAGCTCAATCGAATATGGTATCATATCCTGTCAAAGATCAGTTCAACTCATCCGATTTTAATCCTGCATTTTTAACTGCACAACATCAATACACATTCAGTATCTTCCCATTGGCAGGAATGAGCGTAGGTTATAACGATCAGTATGTAATAAATAAAATGCTTAAAAACTTTCTGTCAGGCAACAAAGCTCCTTTAGATACCAATTCATTGTTTAACAGTTTGGCCAAACGCGATTTGTTTTACCAAAGGTTTGAAAGCACCTTGATAAATTTTGGATATAATTCAACGTATGGTTCATTTAGCTTTCGAATAAAAGATGTGGAGTTGTTTATGCTCAATCTTAAGGGTAATTTTTCTAATTTCTTAGTGAATCCAGCTTTTAATACACTGATTATTAATCAACCACAATTGTTTCCTGCTGACGTGGTTCACTATCGGGAATATAGTATCGGATTTGCTAAAGAAATCATTAAAAATAAGTTATATATAGGGGTAAGAACTAAACTGTATTTTGGGAAAGCATCTTTAGTCTCAGAAATTCAAGGCGAATTGGTTAAGGCAAATAATAATTTTTATCTAAAAACCAGTGGTTCTGTGAAATTATCTGCTCCTGTGAATATAGTATTAAATGATCTAGGAATCCTTCAGCCATTCGTACTGAATAGTAGTTTTACTCCGGCTAATTATCTTTTTAACTCAAAAAATGTTGGCACTGGTTATGACTTTGGAATCAGATATAGGTTCAATCCCCGAATAGAATTTTCGGCAAGTGTAGTTGATATGGGAAAAATTAATTGGAAAGATAACGGGAAGGAATTATTTTTAAAAGGTGAATATGAATTTCCACAGGAATATACCGTTGGATCCAATACCAATTCTTTAACAAAGAATCCTAATTTTGCCAATGCACCGGTTAATTATTTCAGTTTGTTTAAGGTTACTTATGATAAAACGGTTTATTCAACTCCCTTGCCAGCGAACTTTTATATCGGATTACAATACCTACTCAATCCAGAACTTAATATTGGAGTGGTTGACCGGTACATCAGCATGAAAGGTCTATCCCAGAACAGCTTTTCTCTGACATCCAATTATGAATTAAGCAAAAAAGTTAATTTATCCACTGGATATTCAATAATTGGGAATTCCTATTTTAATGTGCCATTTGCAATACTTTATAAATGGGATTCTGGACAAACATTTTTTGGAACCAATAATTTGTTTTCCTTTCTGCTTCCTTCTGCAGCAGAATTCTCGGGAGTAACTTTTGGAATTTGTTTCTATCTTTTCCAAAGGAGAACAAAATATATTGAGCAAAACGATTATCAGCCTTTTTACAAGGAAAAGAAAGTTCATGCAGTCACTAAAAAAGGATTGATTTTTAATAATTATCCTAAATCCTAGGATATATTCTGCATTATATCAATTAATCGCATCATACCTGATATACAATAGACATGCAAATTCCTCATTTTTGGATTCAGAAATTATACGATTCGATTAAAAATCTTAATTTTGAGGAAAGTTGAATTAGAATGGCAGATCAAAGAATCAGTTTACAGCAACGGCTATTACAAAAGCTATCTCCGCAACAGATACAAGTTATTAAGTTGCTTGAGATTCCTGCAATTCAACTCGAACAACGGATAAAAAGTGAATTGGAAGAAAATCCAATTCTGGAACTGATCGAAGGAGAGGAACCCGATGATAATTATAGCGAGGAGTCAGATGATTCATCCTCAGATGATGAGTTCTCGCTCGAGGATTACCTTAACGATGAAGACATTCCCAATTACAGGTTATCTGCCAACAATTACTCCAAAGATGATAAACAGCTTGATATGCCTTACTCATCAGGCGTTAGTTTTCATGATTCATTGATTGAACAACTTGGGCTTTCTGACTTGAATGAAGAGGAGAAATTAATTGCTGAATACATAATCGGGAATATTGATGAGGATGGATATTTGAGACGTGATCTTCTTTCAATTGCTGACGACCTTGCCTTTCACAGTAACATTGATGTAAAGGTAGAGGACCTTCATCGCTATTTGGAAATCATTCAGGATTTTGATCCTCCCGGAATAGGAGCAAAAGATCTGCAGGAATGTATACTGCTTCAGATCATGCGTAAAAAAGGTAAAGATTCAACCTGTCTGGCAGCAAAAATAATTCAGGACAATTTCGAAGAGTTTACGAAAAAACACTATGATAAAATTTTACATAAATATGAGATTTCTGAGGAAGAACTGAAGGTAGCCATCGATGAAATTCTGAAGCTGAATCCTAAACCCGGAAGTTCCTACAGTAATCCTATGAGCAAATCGAATCAGGTAATCGTTCCTGACTTTTTGCTCGATAATCTGGAAGGTGAACTTCATTTGAGTCTAAACCAAAAAAATGTACCTGACCTTCAATTGAACGGAACATATGTCGATCTGATGAAATCTTATTCGGTTAATAAAGCCAGATCATCCAGGGATCAAAAGGATGCGCTGACTTTTATGAAGCAAAAACTAGATTCAGCCAAATGGTTTATTGATGCCATTCGTCAACGTCACCATACCTTGCTGATAACCATGACCGAAATTGTTAAATTTCAGAAGGAATTTTTCGAAGATGGCGATGAGACCAAACTGAAGCCTATGATTCTGAAAGACATTGCGGATTTGACAGGATTGGATATTTCGACCATCTCGCGCGTTTCAAACAGTAAATATATACAAACACACTTTGGAATTTATCCTTTAAAATATTTTTTTTCAGAAAGTATGCAAACCGATACCGGAGAAGAAGTTTCTACTCGCGAAATCAAAAAAATACTTGAGGAATGTATTGATAATGAAGATAAACATCACCCTGTAACTGATGAAAAGTTAGCCTTGATTCTAAAGGAAAAATCATACCTTGTTGCGCGAAGGACAGTTGCAAAATATCGTGAACAACTTGGAATTCCGGTTGCACGCATGAGAAAAGAACTATAATATGAAGAATTTACCAAATGCAATTGCCCGGATCGTTTCTTTCATCTTTCATCCGTTATTGATTCCCAGCCTGGGTTTTCTGTTACTATTCAATTCCGGTTTTTACTTTTCAATTCTTCCCTGGAGTATTGAAAGGTTTATCCTTTTAGTGGTTATCCTTTCAACAGGGATCTTACCGGCTCTTTGCATCGGACTGCTTTCTTTAAATCCAAAGTTTGATTTGAATATGGAGAAAAACACTGATCGTGTATTACCTTTAATATTAAGCTCCCTGTTTTATTACCTTGGATATCTTATTTTACAAAGGCTTCCCGTATTTCCAATCTACAAATTGTTCATTATTGCCTCAATACTCGTCCAGATTTTGTTATTGGTGATTTCCCTTAGATGGAAAATCAGTGCTCATCTGGCTGCTATTGGCGGTTTGCTTGGCGCGTTTTTTGGATTGTCATTTCGCCTTCACCAGAACCCTACACTCATCTTAATCCTGCTGGTCCTGATTGCTGGTACGATTGGTTCTGCCAGACTTATTCTTGGAAAACACACTAGAGCACAAATTTACGCAGGATTTCTACTCGGATTTATGATCATGAATATGGTGGTCTACTATATCTGACCTTGGCTTGGAAACCCAGCCAAGGGTCATTTGGAAAACAATTAAAAGTTACATTTCGAATAGCTTTTCCTTTTTCTGAAACTATACCAAACCGTTTCTTTTTAATAAAGCCGCAAGTGAAGGTTCCTTGCCCCGGAAAGCTTTGTACAAATTCATAGGGTGTTCACTTCCTCCTTTTTCCAGAATATTTATCCGAAACGAATCCCCAGTTTTTCGATCAAATATTCCATTCTCCTGAAAGACCGAAAAAGCATCTGCATCCAATACTTCGGCCCATTTATAGCTGTAATATCCGGCATCATATCCACCAGAGAAAATATGCGAAAAGGCCGTACTTTGAAGACTTCCCTCTACCGGTTCAAACAAATCGGTAGAACCGATGGCTTTCTGCTCAAACTCCTTCAAATCGCCTTGAATTGGCATTGCGCGGTCATGATATGCCATATCGAGCATTGCAAAGCTTAACTGTCGTTCCATCATGTAAGCTGCCTGAAAATTTTGAGCCTTTTGTATTTTTTGAATCAACTCTTCCGGGAGTCTGTCTCCAGTAAGATAATGCACTGCAAAGGTGTCGAGCCATTCTTTCTCATAGGCCCAGTTTTCATGAATCTGTGAAGGGAGTTCGACAAAATCCCAATAAACATTTGTACCGGAAGTCCCCGGAAACTGGCATTGCGACAGCATTCCATGAAGACCATGCCCAAACTCATGAAGAAATGTGGTTACTTCATCAAAAGTGAGCAACGATGGCTTACTTTCTGTTGGCTTTGAAAAATTGGTCACCAATGAAATATGTGGCCGAATTGAATTCCCATTCACGTTCGATTGCGAACGGTAATCGGTCATCCAGGCCCCGGAACGTTTGCCTTCACGTGGAAAAAAGTCCAGATACAAAACAGCAACAAACTCCATTTTCTCGTTGAAAACTTCGTAAGCCATCACATCCTGATGGTAAACTTCAATGTTTTTATTTTCCTTCAGACCTAGTCCGTAAAGCTTTTGTGCCAATCCAAAAACACCGGAAATCACCTTTTCTAGCTGTAAATAGGGCTTTACTTCTTCATCAGTGTAATTGTATCTTTCTGACTTCAGTTTTTCGGAATAATAAGCCCAATCCCAGCGTTGAATAGTACCTGCCAATCCGGCTTTTTCAGCAAATTCCTGAACCTCGGCGAATTCTTTAAAAGCAAAGAGCTTTGATTCCTGATGAAGATCTTCAAGAAATTGATTTACCTTCTCCGGAGTTTCAGCCATCCGCTCTTGAAGTTTGTATTCAGCATGTGTTTTGAATCCTAGCAAATGCGCTTTCTCAACCCGTAGTTCAACAATCCTATGGATTATATACTTGTTATCGTTTTCATTATCATGATTTGCCCGTGAACTTGACGCTCTGAAAATTTGTTCCCTTAACTCCCTGTTGTCCGCATATTTGAGGAATGGCACATAACTTGGGTATTGCAGGTTGAACAGCCAGCCTTCTTTATTTTTTGATTGTGCGATTTGAGCCGCCATTTCAATGATCGATTCCGGAAGTCCACTTAAATCCTGTTTGTCTGTAATCAATAATTCGTAGGCATTGGTCTCGGCCAGTAGATTTTGCTGATACTTCAGACCGAGCTGCGATAACTCCTTTGTGATTTCACGGTATCTGTTTTTATCAAAATCGCTAAGATTAGCCCCACTGCGCACAAACCGACTATAAGTTTTTGTAAACAGAGTTGATTCTTCAATATCCAAAACAAGTTTTTCACGTTGATCATAAACATCTTTGATCCGTGCAAAAAGATGTTCATTCAGGCTTATATCGTTGCCGAAATCTGAAAGTTTCGGTGCGATCGCTTGTGCAATTTCCTGCATTTCGTCACTGGTTTCGGCAGAATTCAAATTAAAGAAAATGGACTTAATACGTTCCAGTTTTTCTCCTGCCAGATCCAATGCCACTATCGTATTCGAAAAATCAGGAACATCTTCATTATCGATGATCTTCTGAACTTCGGCTTTCGCTTCTTCAATAGCTGAATCAAAGGCAGGCATATAATGCCCGATCTTAATTGAGTTGAATGGGGCTGTTTGATGAACAGTCTGAAAAGGTTGAAGTAAGGGATTTTCAGTATGCTGTATTTTTTCTGTTAACATGTTTCACATTTATTTTTATCGATCAATTTAATATGACCATTTTCGGGTAATTTTTACTTCCAACTGGGAATGACCACTACCTACTTTTTCTTTTTCTCTACTGACCATCCAAACTTCCCGATCGGGTCGCCCATTTTGAAATAATGGCCGTGTGAATAAATCAGCGGGTTTGCCATCTTTAGGCTGAACGCACCGGTTTCAGGGTCGATGTAGCGATCATCAGCTATCACATTGACTACTTCAGAAATGAACATGTGATGAACACCCAGTTCGATGATTTGTTTCACTTTACATTCAATGCAGATTGGGGCTTCTGCCAGGATGGGTGCTTTAACGATGGTTGCCGGAGCTGGAGTTAATCCCATTTCTTTCCACTTATTGTATTTCCTGCCGGAGCGGCATCCGCACCAATCGGTTGCCCGAGCCAGTTCTTCGGTGGTCAGATTAATGACATATTCTCCGGTACGTTTAATAATCTCGTAGGAGTGACGTCCTGGTCTGACCGAAATATAACACATTGGAGGATCACTGCTGATGGTACCGGTCCAGGCAATAGTGATCAGGTTATATTCTTCAGGTGTTTCGCCACAAGTTACCAATACCGCCGGAAGAGGATAAATCATCGTACCGGGTTTCCAATTTACTTTTGCCATTGATTGAGCTTTTGTGTATTTTATTCTGGCATATAAAAATGAAGAATAAACCACAGATAACACAGATTTCCTCAGAGAAAAATAATCTGTGCTAATCTGGGTAATCTGTGATAAATTGAGATTTTTTCAATCCTTCAACTCTTATTTCCAACCTCCCCCTAATGCACGATACAAATTAACCATTGCATCCAATTGCTGCAAACGATCATTAACCTTGCTTAACTGTGCTGAAAGTAAACTGGATTGTGCATTAAGTACTTCAATATAAGTTGCAGAACCGTAATTCAACAATTCTTTAGTGAAGTCGACTGATTTAACCAATGCTTCGAGTTGAAGTTTGCGCAATGCAATTTTCTGCACCGAAGATTCGTATGAACCCAGCGCATTTTGCACTTCCCCGCCAGCAACAAGTAAAGTATTACGGAAACTGATCAATGCCTCTTCCTGCTGTGCCTGGGCGACTCTCAATCGTGTTGTATTGATCTTTCTATTGAATAAAGGTTGAGTTAATCCACCGATCACATTTGCAGCAAACGTCTTTGGGTCGAAAAACTTATTAAGATCAGTAGCCACAAATCCGGTTGAAGCAGTCAGTGTCAAAGCAGGATAAAAATAAGTTCTGGCACTATTGGTTGTTTCATAGGCACTCATTAAGGCAAATTCTGCCTGCATCACGTCTGGACGGTTATCAAGCAATTGTACCGGAATTCCAATATTTAATTCTGATGACAGTGTTTGGTCATCAATTTTTCCTCGCTCTAAAGCTCCCGGAGTTCGTCCGATCAAAATATCCAATCCATTTTCTGTTTCCCGGATTTGTTGTTCCAGATCCGGGATGGTTACTTCAGCAGCGTATCTGGCGGCTTCACTTTGCACAACTGCAGCTCCGGTTACCTTCCCGCTTTCCTGCAACACTTTGATAGTTTCAACCAGATCGATATTGTTTTTTACGGTCTGCTGCGTAATGTTCAGCTTCTCATCCAATCCGATTAAATTGTAATAAGCAGTGGCAATGTCGGCAATGAGTCTAGTTTGAACAGCTTTTTTTGCAGCGTCTGTCGACAGAAGGTTTGCATAAGCGCCACGTTTCGAGCTTTTCAGCTTGCCCCAGATGTCAATTTCCCAACTGGCATTGGCTCCCAACTGAAAGTAATTTAGTTCAGCTGGTCCACTGGGATATAGTGTCTCCGGGTTTCGGGTATAATTTTCCATAGCACTTACCGATATACTTGGCAAGAGAGCTGCCTTGCTTTGCGATAAATAGGCTTCAGCTTCCAATACTTTTTGTACAGCAATCTGTAAATTAGAATTGTTATTTAACCCTTCCGGTATTAATTTCTGCAGATAGCTTTCTGTAAACAGTTCGCGCCAGGGTTTATTGGCTATTGTTGTTGTATCCGTTTTCTCAGAATTGCCAAAAAGTCCTTTGGTGTTCACTGTTTCGCGCTGAAAGTGATGCGGAGTGCTGCACGAATACAACATTCCGGCAAGTCCGGCAATCAGGATTATCTGTTTTATTGTAGTTGTTCTCATACTTGTTTCTGATTTTATCTCTTTAACCTTCATATTCTTCATCTTCTCCCTCTAAACTGTTTAATTCAGAGATTGGCAGCTTTTCAGGTCTCGTAACTTTTTCCTGAAGGGTTTGGAAGATCACAAACATGGCAGGGATTACCAGGATACCGATCATTGTTCCGATAAACATACCACCTACGGCACCAACACCGATGGAGCGATTACCGTTAGCTCCAACACCTCCACCAATTACCAATGGAATTAAACCAAAAATAAATGCGAATGAAGTCATCAAAATTGGTCGCAAACGAGCAGTGGCCCCTTCAACGGCTGATTGAACAATACTCATTCCTCGGTGACGACGTTGCAAAGCAAACTCAACAATCAGGATAGCATTTTTTGCCAGCAATCCGATGAGCATGATTAGAGAAATTTGCAGATAAATGTTATTTTGTACACCCATTATTTTTGCAAAGATGAACGCACCGGCAATTCCGACAGGCAGGGAAAACAGAATAGAGAATGGCAGAATAAAGCTTTCATATTGAGCAGCCAGCAAGAAATATACAAAGATAACACTCAGCAAAAAAATCAGTATCGATTGATTACCTGAAGCCATTTCTTCACGGGTCAAGCCTGAAAACTCGTAGCCATAACCCGGTGGCAAAGTCTGCGCTGCCACTTCCTGTACAGCTTTGATGGCATCGCCCGAACTGTATCCAAAATTCGGAGATCCGGTTACCGAAATAGCTGTGTACATGTTGAATCGGCCAATATTCTCTGGCCCAAATACCCGTTTCATCGAAATAAATTCTGTAATCGGTGCCATTGCACCACTTGAAGTCTTGATAAAAATGTTGTTCAGTTCTTCCGGATTCCCACGATAACGGGGTTCCGCCTGTATCATAACGCGGTATTGTTTGCCAAAACGGTTAAAATCAGAAGCATAAAACCCACCGACATATCCCTGCAAAGCGGATAAGACAGAACTTACCCCAATTCCTGATTGCTTGCAGCGGGCAGCATTAACGTCAACCTGGTATTGCGGGAAATTGGTATTAAAGGAAGTCAGGGCATATTGAATCTCCGGTCGTTGGTTTAAGGCCGCAAGGAACTGACGGGCATTTTGTTCAAATTGTTTGATATCACCACCCGTTTTGTCTTCCAGTTTTAGCTCGAACCCTCCGGAAATACTAAATCCGGGTACCATGGGAGGAGTAAACATGATGACTTTTGCCCCTTTAATTTGTGAAGTCATCGCATATAACTTGGTAATCACCGAATTGATATCCTGACCTTTCCCTTTTCTTTCTTCGAAAGGTTTCATGCTGCAGATCAACATTCCATATGAACTGCCTTTCCCGCTGATCAATGAACTTCCGACAATAGCAGTTCTTCCTTCCATTTCAGGATTGCTGCCAATGATGCTGTCAACACGTTCAACAATTATTTTCGTCTTTTCCATAGAAGTTGCCGGAGGAAGGCTGATATCAACAAATATCCTTCCCATGTCTTCTGACGGAACAAACCCTGTTGGAGTAGTTTTCACCAACAACCACAATGCTGCAGAGAAAAGAATGACCAATGAAACGGCTATCCATTTACGGGCCATAAAGAAATTGGCCGTCTTTTTATATTGCGAGGTCATTGAATCGAATGCCAAATTGAAGGTGCCATAGAAGCTTTGCATGAATCCCTTTTTATGCGAAGAATCTTTGGTGTGTGGTTTCAGAAACAAGGCACAGAGGGCCGGACTCAAAGTAAGGGCATTAACTGCAGAGATGACAATTGCCACAGCGAGTGTAATTCCAAACTGTCTGTAAAAGACGCCAGTTGTTCCGGTAATAAATGTTACCGGAATGAACACTGCTGACATCACAAGAGTAATAGAAACGATCGCCGTTGAAATCTCGTTCATGGCTGAAACGGATGCTTCCTGTGCATTCTTAGCTCCCTGGTCAAGCTTGGCGTGAACAGCCTCGACCACCACAATGGCATCATCCACCACAATTCCAATGGCAAGCACAAGTGCAAACAGCGTGAGCAGGTTGATTGTGAATCCAAATACATTCAGGAAAAAGAAAGTACCAATAATGGCAACAGGTACTGCAATAGCCGGAATCAAGGTAGCCCTGAAATTCTGAAGGAAAACAAAAACCACGATGAAAACCAGGATGAATGCTTCCAGCAGAGTATGAAGAACCTTGGAGATAGAACTGTCTAGAAACTCGTTGGCATCTACTAATATTTTGTATTTTACACCTGCGGGGAAGCTTTTGGATGCTTCGTCCAGTACCTTTTTTGCATTGATGATTACCTCGCGGGCATTCGATCCTGCAGCCTGGAAAACAGCCATTGTAATCCCGGGATGATTCATTGCTGATGTGGAAATAGAGTAATCCATTGCCCCCATTTCAATACGCGCTACGTCTTTCAGCAGCAACATATTGCCGTCTTTATCGGCTTTAATTACGATGTTCTCAAACTCGGCAGGCTGTGTGAGTTTCCCTTTATATTTTATTATATATTCAAACGATTGGCTATTCAGTGCACCCAGTCGACCGGGAGCAGCTTCGATATTTTGATCGTTCAACGCAGTGACAATATCAGCTGGCATCAAACCATAGATAGCCATCACGTCAGGCTTCAGCCAAATGCGCATCGAATAATCTTTTGCAGCAAACACTGAGGCATCACCCACTCCGGTAACCCTTTGAATTTGTGGCAAAAGGTTTATTTTACTATAGTTCTGAAGGAACGTTTCGTCGAACTCACCCTTCTCACTATATAACGAAAATACCAGCAACATGCTGTTCTGGCGTTTGGCAGTAATGACTCCCGCACGGATAACTTCTGCAGGAAGAAGGCTGTTGGCACGGGCTACACGGTTTTGAACATTTACCGCAGCCATGTCAGCATTAATTCCCTGTTTAAAGAATACTTCAATAATTGCCGAACCATCATTACTGGCAGTCGAGTTCATATAGGTCATGTTCTCAACACCGTTGATTTGTTCTTCCAAAGGAATCACAACACTTTTCATCACTGTTTCAGCGCTCGCTCCTGTATAGGAGGCCGTTACACGGATCGTTGGCGGTGCTATATCGGGGTATTGTTCAATTGGCAGACTGATCAGGCCAAGAACACCGAGTATTACGATAATAATTGATATAACCGATGATAGAATCGGTCGTTCTATAAATCTTCTGAACATGATCTTTCGGAATTAATTTTTAACCTGATTGGTGGAAGGCATGTTTTCGGAAAGATTTCCGGCTTCCACCAGCTTTGGTTTGATTTCATTGTCGTTGCGCAAGGCTGCAATTCCATCGAGTACAATTTTATCGCCGGCTTTAAGGCCACTGGTTACCACATATGAATCTTTCAGATTACCTACCAGTATTTCTATTTCGGTGTTGTGAACTTTGTTGTCGGTTCCAAGTACGTAAACAAAATGTTTGCCTTGCAATTCGTAGGTTGTCTTCTGCGGAATAATGATGGCCGAATCAACAAACTGCGGAATGCGAACCAGTCCGCTGCCTCCACTGCGTAAAAGGCCATCAGGATTCGGGAAGCTGGCACGAATATTCACTGCACCCGTCTGTTCATCCACCAATCCGCTTGCAGTTTCTATACGGCCCGGTTTCTCATAGGTCGAGTTATCGGCAAGGATAAGAGAAACATCTGGTAGTTTGGTGAGCTTCTCCTGGAGATTTTTTCCTTCCAATCCTTTGGTCAATGTCAGAAACTCTTTTTCGTTGAACGAAAAGTAGGCATACATTTTAACAGTGTTCGATACCGTTGTTAGTGGCTCTGTAGTTGAACTACTAACTAAACTTCCAACCCGGAAAGGAAAATTCCCGATGGTTCCGTCAGCAGGACTTGTAATTTGCGCATATTGCAGATTCGCCTTTGCATTTTCAAGATTGGCTTTGGCTTGTGCCAGTTGTGCCTCCTGCGCTTTTAAAGTTGACTCCGCTGATTGGAGATCAAACTTACTTATAATGTCCTTTTCTACCAGCGGTTTGGTTTTCTCTACATTGACCTGAGCCGTAAAGATATTAGCTTCAGCTACCTTAACCTGAGCTTCGGCCGAACGAACCGTTGCCTGAACATCGTTGGCATTCAAACGAAACAGAAGCTGGCCTTTTCTGACTACAGCGCCTTCGTCAACCATGATTTGTTCAATGTATCCGGCAATCTTCGAACGTATCTCTACGGTTTGCTGACCCTGCAGTTTGGTCGGATAATCCTTGTAAAGCTGTGTCGATTGTGACTTTACAGCAATCACAGGATATTCCTTTACAGCAACTGCCGCTCCGGGTTGTCCGGCCTTTTGCTGATTGGTGCACGAAAAAGCTGTAATCGTAATCAAAATGATTCCCATTAAACGGGATTGAATTTTTGTATTCATATTGTTTCTTCTATATGTTCCTATTTTATAAATTAAATCAGTCAAATCGTTATTCCTGTGGGCTTCCATTCTCCTGAATCTTCATCAATACCTGCTGAAAAATATCCAATTCGAATTGGGTAGCTCCTGATAGTAGTTTCTCAGTTACTTCAGACACGATTCCTTTCATTCGCATTAAAATATCTGTTCCACAGGACGTAAGCATTAAGTTTTTTTTTCGCTTATCTTCACTGTTTATTTGCCTGACAATATACTCCAGCTCAAGTAGCACATTGATTTGCCGAACGATAATTGACTTATCTTTCTGTAATTGATTCGCTACATCCTGTTGAATAAGAGTACAGTCAGAATTCAACATTTGCATCATAACAAACTGTTCAAACGACAGTTCAATCTCTTGTTTTTTAAATTCTGTTACAATCAGGTTTTTATAAACCCGGTGCGTTCGGCCCAACATATATCCAAGCGGTTTGCTTAATCCCATCTTTTACACTTTAATCGTGCCCAAAAATAGTTCAAATTAGTTGACTTATGCAACTTGTTTGTGTAAAGAAAACATTAACGATAGGTTTTGTTTAATTCTTTAAAATTCTTTTTTAAGAAAAAGCTATCCATTAAAGTGGCTGACCATAGGGATGTTGTTATAAACCCTGACGGATTCGGGCAGGGATTGAGAAGGGTTTCCTCTGATATATCTAACTGCTATCTGTGTTCTATCTGCACTTAGGATCTGCTGAAAAACCGGATGGATCCAAATAGTTACAATTTAAGCAGTATTAAAACCTGGAATTTCAATCCGGGACCGAAACAAAGGATTATAGGTTTATTGCTTTGAATTAGCTTTATGATGTCCTGGCGTTTAAATTGTTCTTTTGACTTTGAGGACAGCTTCTTATTCCTATTTCCAGAAATTGATGGATCAGATTCCATCCTGTCCTTGTATTGATACTAAAAACCATTGTCTGTTCAAGGTTAAGGTGTTGATTGGGTCTCCCATTTACCGGCCATCTAACAGAGTTTTAAATTATTAGAAACTTATTTAATAGTTATTAGAAACCTATTCGATGATTATTAGAATAAAATTGAACTATTAACGAATAACTTTCGAATAACCTTCGAATAATCTTCTAATAACATAAAGGAGCATAGTCTCAATGAAAGCGACACAACAAGACCAAAGCACATTGCATTTTTTCCAGGAAGTATTTTGGCATATCACACGACACGAGGTTGGTGCATGGATATTGAAGTTTCAATTCAAATTTCCTTGCACTTATTTTAAGTGTAATGCGGTCATTTTATTGAAGCACTAAATATTATGTGTTTTTCAGAAGACCCTACTTATATATTGATTTTAATACAGATAGCAATCAACTATCAGTTAAATCATAAAGCCCAAATACGGCCCTATCCCCACTCGTATAATTTCAGGCTGAGTCGGAATCACGTTTATTGCTTTTTGGAGTAGCATCCGAATGGATAAAGAATTTGTGACAGGAGTTAAAAGGTTAATTTCTGAATCTTTTTGCCAGATGAAAGGTCTACTATTTGGTCAGACTCCAGTCAGATTCCTAATCTGTATCGCGACCTATAGTTGATTTTTTTTGCAATTCCGGAGGAGACTTTTATCGGTATGATCAGGCCTGATCGGGTAAATAGTTTCAAAACCCAAAAAATATACATAAATTGCTGAAAAAATATAGACTATGAAACGATTTGGATTGGTTTTTATGCTAAGCTTGATGCTTTTGCCGGCATTTGCCCAGGAGCCACAGAAAATAGCAGGTATATGGTGGAATGACAAAAAGACTTCGAAAATTGAAGTTAAGGAAGAGAATGGCAAATATATTGGTACCGTGATTTTCATTATTCCGGAGAAATACATTAATGGTGAACCTGAAAAGGACCATGAGAATCCCGATGCCAAATTGAAGACAAGATCCCGGCTTGGATTACAGATTTTGTCCGGTTTAAAATACAATGCTTCGGACAAACAATGGCAGAATGGGCACATTTATGACCCGGATAACGGTAAAACGTATGACTGTTATGCCTGGTTCGACTCAAATCCAAACATACTGAACATTAAAGGATATGTAGCGGGAATCAAGTGGCTTGGGCGATCAACTTCCTGGACCAAAGCCACTAAATAACGTTTATCCAAAAAAGGATAAATCAGAAAGTTAAACTTTGAGCAAATCGCCTTGATAAAAACAATCAGATCGATCTACTAATTGATCTGTAGGCTATTGCTATTTTTTTTCTGCATAAATCGCCAACAAGTAAAACACAATTTGAGCTGATAAATGGATGATTCATTAAGCTTAAGAATATTTAACTTTTTTGACTGAAAGGCAAGCCGATAAGAACAAAGCTTTTACTATTTTTGTTCTTCTGTTTGAAACGAGAAGCCATGAAACAATTTGTGTTTTAAAATCGGCATTTACCTTCCGGTTACTAACTTCAAATTTTCATCTTTCAGTTCAGAAGTTATACATTAACAATACGTTACAGATGAAGTTTTCAAAAACAAAAAAAGCAGGGATTGCTATTGTTGGGATTTGTGTGGTGGTCATAAGTATTTTTAGCTTTAAACAAGACGACAAAAACTTTCAGATAGCAAAGAATCTTGATATTTATTACACACTCTTCAGGGAGTTAAACCTGTTTTACGTGGATGATGTAAATCCGACTAAGCTGGTAAAAACAAGTATTGATAAAATGCTCGAATCGCTCGATCCATATACGAACTTCATTCCCGAAGATGATGTGGAAGATTTCAGGTTCATGACTACTGGCGAGTATGCCGGAATTGGGGCCCTGATCAGCAAACAAAAGGGAAAGATAGTTGTAGCTGAACCTTACGAGGGATTTCCGGCTCAGAAAAGCGGACTGAAAGCTGGTGATGTTTTGCTGGAAGTCGCAGGGAAATCAACAGAAAAGATTTCTACCGCTGATGTTAGCGCTCTATTGAAAGGACCGGCCAATAAACCTATCGTTGTAAAAATACAGCGATATGGTCAAAAGAAGCCAATGGACATTGAGATCATTCGTGAGAAGATACAGATCGACCCGGTTCCCTACTACGGAATGCTCGATAAGGAAACTGGATATATAAGGCTAACCAACTTTACTGCTGATTGCACCGAACGCGTCAAAATAGCCTTGATTGAACTGAAGGAAAAGCAGGGAGCTAAAAAGCTGGTTCTTGATCTCCGGTCGAATCCGGGAGGATTATTAGTTGAGGCAGTACGGATTGCCAATCTGTTCGTTCCTAAAGGACAGGAGATTGTCAGCACACGCGGGAAAGTGAAACAATGGGATAAAGTGTACACAGCGACCGAAAGTCCTATTGATACTATAATGCCAATTGCTGTTCTGGTTAACCGTGGATCTGCTTCAGCATCCGAAATTGTTGCAGGAGCCATTCAGGATCTTGATCGCGGAATGATTATCGGGACACGTACCTTCGGAAAAGGTTTGGTACAGACCACCCGCGACCTTAGCTATAACGCAAAACTGAAAATTACGACTGCCAAATATTATATTCCAAGTGGCCGTTGCATTCAGGCTCTTGATTATAGCCATCGCAATGAAGACGGCAGTGTAGGAATTGTACCGGATTCGTTGATATCAAAATTTAAAACTAAAAAGGGACGTGTTGTTTTTGATGGCGGAGGTGTAGCACCTGACATTGCAGTTGAGGATGAGACTTTAAGTAATCTGGCGATGAATCTGGTTACCCAGTCGTTAGTTTTCGATTACGCCACTTATTACAACAGCAAGATTGAGAAAATTGCTACTCCTGAAGTATTTACAATCACTCCTGAAATCTATGCTGATTTTATTCAATTTGTAAAGAATCAGGATTTTAAATACGAATCTAAAACCGAAGGTGAATTGGACAAATTGATTGATGTGGCCAAAAAAGAAAAGTATTATGACATTTCAAAAGCAGAATTTGAAAAGATGAAAGTTACGCTGGGCCACAATTTTGATCAGGATGCAGAACACTTCAAAAAAGAGATTTCTGAATTACTGGCCGATGAGATTGTATCACGGTATTACTACCAGAAAGGGGCAATAAAAGCAGCCCTGCGAGACGATTCAGACATTACAAAGGCTTTGGAGGTTTTGCACAAACCGGATGGATATGCAGCAATCTTTAATTCGGGTCGAATTATAAAGGCCGATAATTCAGCATCCGTTGAATAAAGATACTTTTTCAGTGTAATCATTTAAAATAAAAAACCCGGACAGGCAACTGTTCCGGGTTCTTTGTTATTTTATATAAAGAGTCTTAAAAACCGAAGATCTGAGGATACTTGATTGCTATGAGAAGTGTAGCAAGTACAAGAACACCGAGTCCGATAAAAAACAATAAGACACTTACTTTGTATCGTTTGTTTGATTTCACCAGTTCAGTTACCGAATTTATTTTATTGATCTTGTTGACCAATTTCTGCAAAGCCATCTGGTCTTTTACAATGTAGTCGTAAGCACCGTACTTCATGCTGTTAATGGCAATGTCGATACTATCCTGACCCGAAAGAAAAATAAACTCGACGTCCGGGTTTGTTTTCTTTGCCTTAATAAGTACTTCAATCCCAGTCATCCCTTCAAGAAGATAATCCTGAATTACAATGTCAGGATTTTTGTCCATATTTTTCAGGGCATCTTCACCTGTCAGATAGGATTCTACATTTGTTAACTTATTGGTCTTGAGGTAGCTAACTACCAGTTTGTTATACATCTGATTGTCTTCGACGACAAAGATCAGTGGGTTCTTGGTGTTTTGCATATCGTAAGTATATGTTTTTATCCAATTTTATCCTTAGTGAAATATCAAATTCTACAAAGATTGCGCACTCAATTTTAACAGGTTTACAAAGTAATCAAATTTAGAGAAAAAAAACTGATATTATCAAGAGTTCTCTATTTTGAACGTTTGTTTTTTATTTTTCGTGTGGGAATGTCTGTAAATATAGAATTAAAAAATATTATAATTTTGTATGTGTGTATTTTATAGGCTCATTCTTTATGAACAACAAATTTAATATTTAAATGTTTTAAATAAACAAAAAATGATTTTATCTATTGATATAGGCAATACCAATATCGTTTTTGGAATAGCCGATCAGAATGAATGGACGAAAATTTGGAGAATACAGACAGACTGGTCAAAAACAGCCGATGAGTATGAAGTCATTTTCAGGTCACTTTTAAATAACTCCAAAATCTGTAAGTCTGAAATTAACAGAACGGTATTGAGTAGTGTCGTTCCCCGACTGATAAGACCTTTCAACGAAATGTTGATTCATTTGCTTGGACATTCACCTTTGTTGGTTGAACCATCGATCTATTCTAAACTTCCGGTTAAAGTGTTGAACCCTTTTGAAATAGGAACTGATCTGGTGGCTGATGCAACAGCCGCATTTATCAGATATGACAAACCTTGCATGGTAATCGATTTTGGAACTGCAATTACCTTTACTACCATTGACAGAACAGGCGAAATACTTGGAGTTGCTATCGCTCCGGGACTGAGTACGGCCCTGAAATCTCTTACAGGAAGCACAGCTCAACTCCCGGATGTACAACTTGTAGCTCCGCCTTCAGTACTTGGAAGGAATACAATTAATGCCATCCAATCGGGCCTTGTTCTTGGATTTGCCGGCATGGTTGATTCGATTGTGAACCGTACTGAAGAAGAACTGGGTGAAAAGCTGACTGTTGTAGCAACCGGTGGTTTATCTTCTGTGCTGTTTAATGTCTCAAAGAAAATCCAACGGATTGACGAGAACCTAACTCTCGACGGATTGAAATACATCGCAGATCATGTATAACTTCTTGATAAGATAACTCTTCAATCAAAGGGATTAAGAAGACCGAAGACCGAAGTCAGGAGACTGAAGATGGAAGACCAACTTCCGAATTCGGTCTTCTGTCTTCGGACTCATTCTCATCTTTGATTAGATTTATTGATTCATCAGCTGGATTTCCTTTTTGAGTTTTCGAGCTCTTAATTCTTTAATATCTTTATGACAGCTACTGCATTTTACAGAATGGATATTGTTCGGGCTATTAATATCAAGGTAAGTTGTATTCATAGTCGTTACATCGATTTTGCAGTTCGAGATGGCTGGATGACAGTTTTTACAGGAACTTCTGGCATCATTGGAATGAGGTGTGTGACAAGCCATACAGGAAATGCCTTCATGAACGCCGGTTGGAGTGCGATCGTCCTGTGAGCCTGCCTGATGCTTGAAATTCGGCGAATGACACTGCATACAAAGCTTGCTTCCCGCATCTCCGGATACCTTAATTGGATTGCCCTGATCCATCATCGGAATTTTCATTAGTTTATCCGCCCTGAGGTGACTCTTGTCAGCCCTGATATACCAACTAATGGATGGATTTCGCTTTTGTCTCTCGTATGAAATTTCATTGGGAATATCGTGCCTGCCAATTGTCCCAAGCACTTCATTATCTGAATGGATCTGATGACAGGATAAACAGGGAATCGTAGGATTTGAAGCTATTTTCATATCGTTTAATTTCCATACCCCATCAGCTTTTTGCGGTTCTTCAAGCAATGTTTTGATTGTACCTTCATAAAACATCCCATGACAGCGTAAACAAGCCCAGTAAGGTTTCTCTTCAAGATTGTGTTTCCCGTTCATGAATATATCGCCATAATTGGCTGAATGGCCTCCTGAAAGCCATTTGGCATATTCTGACTGATGACACTTTGCACATTTATCCGAAAGATCGAGTACCTGTTTTTCTGTCATACGGATTTCTTCATGTTCCTTTTTCTCGCCCAGATGAGTAAACAGCATGTTCGCTTTTTCTTTCAGGCTGTGGATCCCGTTACTCATGGCGGTTCCATGACATTCTGTACAGCGAACATTCCGGTGTGACGAATTATGCCATTCGTTCACCGAAGGACTAATCTCATGACAACTGGCACAGGTTTTATCAGGATTAGCCGAATTCCATTGTGCATAACTTCCAAATAAAAGGACAAATCCAAAGAAACAGATCAGGAGTATGAGGATGATTTTTTTCAGGTTCATAAGATTAGGTTCAAATTTCAAAGTTGTTTCACCCTATATCTTCCAAACGGAAGACTTTTGTGTGAGTAAGTTCATTACTGTATTTTATCCAATGAGAAATAATTCTTTACTGCTGCAATCATACTCCCTTCACAATTTAAGGGAAGGGTTGGGCTTGGGCTTTTTTCACCTGAACTTCGTCCCTGAAAAGTTCCCGGCAAGGTGTCCTCCAATCCAAAATCCCATCGACATAATGGTCAGCGCCGGGTTGAACCCACCGCTATTTGGCAGGACACTTCCGTCGGCGATAAACAGATTGTCTATTTCGTGCACCTGTCCGTACTTGTTGACTACCGAAGTTTTTTTGTCATTTCCCATCCTGGCTGTTCCGTTTTGATGCTGTCCTCCACTCGGACCACCCTGCCCGCCAACACTTTGCCAGGTTTGATAAGCTCCGGCTTCCTTTAGAATTGCTTCTGCCTTTGCGGAAAGAAACTTACAATGTTCATGATCCAACCGGTGACGCTCCCCGGAAAGTGAAGCAACCGGAATGCCCCAGAAGTCTTTTACTTCAGGGTCAACGGTTACTCTTGAATCAAACATGGGCATTTCCTGAATTGGTCCTACAACTTGGGCTGTGCGATGGAATAGGTTTCGTTGGAATTCCTTGTGTTCTTTTCCCCAGCGGGATGAATCCGGGGGACGTACGTTTGCGAAATAATAAGGGAGACGGTTAAATTCATTAGCCAGCAAACCACCGCCAATTATTCCCGGATTATGATGGTTATAATCGCATAAGGCCATCGTAGCGCCGGGACCTGAAAAATCAAGAATGTCATAATCAAACAAGCCGTATGCTCCGGTATAGGCATGCCCCATTAAATTGCGGCCAACCCAGTCGTAATTATTTCCTGCTCCGTTGGGGAAAAGTTTCGATTTGGAATTTAACAGCAAACGAGCCGTTTCGATGGCTGCACCTGAAACCACTACCACATCTGCCGTTTGTATCTGGGGTTTATCGTTCTGATCAAAATATTTAACTCCGGTGGCTTTCCCCTGGTCATTAACCATTATTTCAACCACTTTGCTGCCGGTTCTTAAATCACAGTTCCCTGTCTTTATGGCTGTCGGAATAGCGGTATTTTGTGTCCCGTTTTTGGCATTAACAGGACAGGCAAACCCGCAACAGGTTCGGTTCCTTATACAGGCAGCACGGTCATTATATTGTATAGAATTACGAAGCATAGGTATCGGGAATGGATGCAGTCCTAGTCGTTTGGAGGCTTCATACAATACTTTGGCTTCCTGGTTATATTCGAAGGGAGGCATGGGCTGTTTCTTCTTCCGGGGAGGGGCAAAGGGGTTTTGAGTATCGTCGCCCGATACGCCTATTTCCCATTCGGCTTTTTCATAATAGGGCTCAAGTTCGGCGTATGTAATTGGCCAATCATCAAGTGTTGATCCTTCGACAGGTCCATACACTGTTTTAAGCTTAAAATCTTCCTCCATAAAGCGCCAGGCCATTGCGCCGTAGCTAACCGTTCCTGAGCCTACACAAGCAGCATTGTTACTGTAGTCCCCTTTGATCGGGGTCACAATTTGCTTGCTTTGTCCTTTATAAGTTACCACCCTTGGATTTTTGATGTGATCGGGGCCAAAGGGTGAACCAAGGACAGAAGTTCGCTGTGAAATCAGTTCATCGTTAGCATGCTCATCGTATATTGGCCATTCGCCGCGTTCAAAAAGGACAACCGAAAGTCCGCTGGTAGCCAGTTCTTTTGCAACTATTCCACCACCGGCGCCGGCCCCAACTATAATAGCATTTACGTGTTTATTGGTCATGAAGACAGGTTAAAGAGTAAAGAGAAAATGTAAATTGTGAAAAATTATCTGGAGGCTTTGTGTCCACCAAATCCCAGGCCTCCAACACCAAGCAGAAAGCCGAACGAATACCATCCACCATTGTTGTTGACAGCCCAGACTGCTATGTGATCGTTAAACAGGCTTCCAACAAACGCTGCCGGAGCAATTATACCGTGCCACAATCCGCCCAGAAAACCAAAAGTGTGTCCGGTTTTGCAGGAATCAATATGCTGTACTTCTGCACATGAAGAAAAAAACAACATTGCAATAAGCATGAAAATGCTCAGGATGATCAATTTTCTTGTTTCCATGTGATTATGATTTTTCAATGTTTTTTGTTGATTTTCTGAATGACTGAATCTTAGGTATTCATTTACACGGGAACTGGATACTGAGACTGACACTAAGTTCGGTAACGATTCTGTCCGATTACCAGTGGATAGTCAATACGAAGCATCTCAAAACTCATATAATCTTTGTTCCCTCCATGTATGGGTGATCCATAGAATCCCTGCATGGTATGCGATAATACGAGATTAAAAAATTCAGAAGGTTTTCCCTGAGGCCATTCGGTTTCCTTTATTTGATTGGATTCCATCATCTTTATGATCTTTTGTTGTTCTGTAGCAGCAAGTAGTTCAAAGGACCTGGAAGCTTTTTTATTGCAGTAAGCCTGAAGATTTTTTATTCCGTTCCTGTAGGTATCCTGATCGTAATTAAATATCGTGGAAAGCTGCCTGTCGATGTAATAGATAACACCGGCATCAGTTGCACCGGGTGATTCATCCTTTGGAATGATTTGCTCGCAAAAAGCAATGATGCACTTTGCTTCATCGGGAGTAAAGAAACGGTAGATGCTTGTTTGCTTCAGGCAGGAAGGGAAAAGCAGAACACTTCCAAAGACCAGCCCGGCTGATTTGATAAAGTCTCGTCGATTAAATTCTGTCATTACGTGCAGGTTTTTAGGCTAAATTAGTATTGATATTAGGTGCTCTAAAGATATGAATTCAAATGATCTTCTGTTTCAATTCTATTTATTTTCTGATCAAAACCTTCACTCACCGATAATTCTTATACGTTTATCGAATACCTCATAATTTTATTTGTAAATACCAAATGTTTAAGATATATTTAAACATATTTATTTCTACTGGAAATGCAGATATTTATAGTTACTAAAACCCAACAATTCAGTGGATTATAGACTTCAGGACCTGATCGATGTAAGTTTGTTTCAGACTATGCTTAATCATCTGAATAAGCTTTTCCCTTTTTCTTCTGCCATTATGGACCTGGAGGGCAACATCCTGACAACTACTGCATGGAATGATCTTTGCGTCAATTTTTACCGAAAACATCCTATTACTGAAAAAGAATGCAGACTGAGCAACCAATACAGGATCAATAATATTACCGGAGACCATTCTTCAGATATTTATCATTGTCCTCACGGAATGGTTGAGTGCGCGACTCCAATAATTATCGAAGGACGGCATTTGGGAAATCTTTTCATAAGTCAGATCTTCCTTGAAAAGCCTGAAGTAAATTATTTTCGTGATCAGGCATCGAAGTATGGGTTCGACGAATCTTCCTTTTTAAAGGCACTGGATGAAATACCTGTCTGGACTCCTGAACAACTGGATATATATAAGACTGCGGTTAACAGTATGGTTGATATCATTGTCAGTATGGGTTCCAAAAGACTGAAAGAAATTGAAAACAGGAGAGCCATCCAGGAATCCGAAGAGCGGTTTAAGATCCTTTTTGACCAGGCACCTGATGCTATTTTTCTGGCAGATAGTGAAACGGGAATCATTGTTAATGCGAATTATGCTGCTTTTAAACTTTTGGGAAAACCAGTGGAAGAGATCATCGGAATGCACCAATCCAGTTTGCATCCTGATAAACAGGCACAAGTTTCCGGGAGTACTTTTCAGAAACATATTAGAAGTCTTGGTGAGCAGGGAGAGGCTAATGCATTGGAAGATCATGTTCTTGGCGCTGATGGAAATGAAATCCCTGTTGAAATTCTGGCAAGTACGATAACCATTGATGGCAAACAATTCATACAAGGGGTTTTCAGAAATTTAACCAATCAAAAGAAAGCAGAAAATAATCTAAGGATTCAGCATGACATTAGTATCATGTTGAACCAGACGGTCGATCTGAATCTTGCAATGAGCAGGTTAATCGACATGGTATGCCAACTGGATGGAATTGATTCAGGAGGAATCCATCTGGCCAATCCGTTAACAGGCAAAATTGATCCGGTGGCCCATTGTGGCTTATCTGAACAATTTGTTCGTTACTACTCACATTTGGACGAGGATTCTCACGGTTTAGCAATTATTATAGGCGGGAAAGCTGTCTTTCGCTCCTATAAGGATATTCTGGACAGGAACATCCCTGCGTTCATTCAGGAAAAACTTCATTCTTTTTCTATGATCCCAATCATGCAAAACGCAGAAGTGATTGCATGTTTCAATGTAGCCTCACACTTATACGACGAGATTCCGCAGGATACCAAAATTACACTCGATTCAATTGCCTCCAATCTTGGAGCTACAATTCTAAGGATACGTACCGAGAATCAATTAAAAGAGAGCGAATTCAAATACGCTCAGTCATTTCGTACAAGTCCCGATGCTGTCAATATCAATACACTGGATGGCAAGTATGTTGATATAAATAATGGGTTTACTTCACTGATGGGTTATTCAAGAGAAGAAATCATTGGAGTTTCCTCTTTGGACAAGGATATTTGGGCCATTCCAGAGGACCGGCAGAAACTTGTTGAAGGCTTATTGAAAGAAGGAATTGTTGAAAATATCGAATCAGTTTTCAGGGCCAAGGATGGTACATTGAGAACGGCATTAATATCGGCAAGTTTAATCACAATAAATAAAGTACCCCATATACTATCTATCACACGTGATATCTCTGACCGGAAAAAGTTTGAAACTGAATTGATAGCTGCCAAAGAGAAAGCTGAAGAAAGCGATCGCCTGAAGAGTGCTTTCCTTTCAAATTTGTCACACGAGCTTCGTACCCCCATGAATGGCATACTGGGTTTTTCTGATTTGCTATACGATGATTCCTTGACTAAAGAAGAACGGCATGAATATATCAGTGTAATTAATGACAGTGGACTCGGTTTGCTCGAAGTAATTACAAACATTATGGACATATCCAAGATTGACAGCCGGCAAATTGAAAACAGAATACGACCTTTTAATCTGAACATGTATCTGGATGAATTAATGAAAAGATTCATGAATGAAAAGGTTATTACTAACAAGTCTCAAATAAAGGTCGAACTGATTAAGGCACTCCCGGACGAGCAAAGTTACATAGCATCCGATCAGGGCAAGATCAGGCATATTTTCAGTCATTTACTCAATAATGCCGCTAAATTTACCAGTGAGGGACACATCCATTTCGGGTATATCGCGTTAGAACAAAAAGTAAGGTTTTTTGTAAAGGACACCGGCAAGGGAATCAACGCCGATAAGCAAGTCGCTATATTCGAACGTTTCAGGCAGGAAGAGGAGACTCTTTCACGGAAATATGGAGGAGCAGGTTTAGGTCTTGCTATTGCCAAAGGACTTGTTGAATTGCTGGATGGCACGATCGGGGTTGAATCCGAACCAGGCAAAGGTTCTACTTTCTGGTTCGAAATTCCGCTGAATTAAACAGTATTCTGCTGATAATACCGGTCAATTTTCCCGATCATCTTTCGCTTCTCAACAGGGCTCAGAAAGCTTGCGGTAAATGAATTCTTTGCCAGTTGCACGATTTGTTCGCTGGAGAGGCTTAAAGCTCTTGCCACTTCCAGATAGTTTTCATTCAGGTAACCACCAAAATAGGCAGGATCGTCCGAATTTACCGTTGCCATCATTCCCTTTTCAAGCATCTCGGCTATCGGATGTCGGGCCAAATCCATTACCACTTTAAGTTTGAGGTTCGATAGCGGACAAATGGTCAATGGCATATTCCGGCTCACCAGTTCATTCACCAATTCAGGGTCTTCGAGTGACTGGTTCCCGTGATCAATACGTGAAACGTGCAGTAAATTTAAGGCTTCCCACACATATTGGGGTGGACCTTCCTCCCCGGCATGTGCTACTGTCAGAAAGCCCTCCTCCCTTGCCAGAGCAAATACCCGTTCAAATTTGGATGGGGGATGCCCCTTTTCGGACGAATCGAGACCAATGGCTGTAATCCATTCTTTATATTTCAGGGCTTCCTGAAGAGTCTGAAAAGCTGATTTTTCACTCAGGTGCCTTAAAATTGAAAGGATTAAACGGTAACTGATTCCCAGCTTTTCACGACCATCTTCCAATGCACGGTGTATTCCCGAAATGACTTTAGCAAACGGAACTGCCCTTGAGGAATGGGTTTGAGGATCGAAAAACAATTCGGTATGAAGAACATTCTGTTCATGTATTTTTTGAAGATAAGCCCAGGTCAGGTCGTAAAAATCCTGTTCTTCGATGAGCACATCGGCGCCACTGTAGTAAATATCCAGAAATTCCTGAAGGTTGTTAAAATCATAGGCCTTTTTCAGTTCTTCAACGGTCTCATATTTCAGCTTTCGGTTGTTTCTGACTGCCATCTCAAACATCAGCTCAGGCTCAAAAGTGCCTTCAATATGCAAATGAAGTTCAGCCTTTGGAATCGCAGTAATAAAGTCTTCCAGTGTAATCATATCCTGATTTGTGTGTCCGTTTATAACAAATAGCTGAAATCAGTGTTCATTTTTAAGTAATTACCAATTGAATCCGCTCCGACAAACCTACTAATTAACTTTAAACGCAAAGACACGAAGGCATGAAGCAATACAAGCAATTGAATATCTTTATTTTATAAGATAATATCTTTGTGTCTTCGTGTCTTTGCGTTAAGACTGACTATTTTGAGCATACACTAATTAATATAAACAACCAAATATACGAATTGGTAATTAGAATAAAACCACAAATGTGCTTTGCTAAATACTTTTGAACTCCGCAATTACTCTCATTATCCGCTCCGAAGTAGCTGCAAGCAGTTTTGCTGTTCGGGTTTTCGATATCTCAATACTCATGGGTCGGTCCCCGATTGCAAAAACGGAGGTGATTCCCTGATTGTAGAGTTCAGTGAGATTATCCTCGACAATGGCTGCCAGTGCAATAACGGGTACATGGTACTTTTTTGACAGTTGAGCCACCCCGCTGACGGTCTTCCCGTAAGCCGTTTGCGAATCTATTTTCCCTTCCGCTGTGAAAACCAGCGATGCCTTGCTGATGTGTTCTTCCAGGCTGGTAAGATCTTTGATCAGTTCAAATCCTGAAACCATTTCAGCCTTGCTAAAGGCCATCAATCCTGCACCCAATCCACCTGCGGCGCCTGCCCCGGGAATTTCTGCAAAGTTCACTCCGAATTCTTGCTGAAGGATTTGCGAGAAATGAATCATGTTCGCTTCCAGTATTTCAAGCATTTCTGGCGTTGCTCCTTTTTGCGGCCCGTAAATACGCGTTGCTCCTGAGGGCCCCAAAAGCGGATTCCTGACATCAGAGGCAATCGTAATTTTTACTTTCCCGAGTAACGGATGAATAGTAGTGCGATCGATTGAGTGAAGTTTGCTGAGCGAAACCCCGCCAAATTGAATAGGATGATCGTTTTTATCCAAAAGACCGAACCCAAGAGCTTTTGCCATACCTGCACCGCCATCGTTTGTGGCGCTCCCGCCAATGCCGATAATAATCTTTGTAAACCCTGTCTCCATCGCAGCCTTCAGCAACACTCCTGTCCCGAAGGTTGAGGTAAGGAGCGGATTTCGTTCTTCGGGTTTCAGCAATTCAATTCCTGAAGCGGCGGCCATTTCAACGACTGCAGTTTTTCCATCACCCAAAACCCCATAGAACGATTGGATAGGCCGGTTCAATGCATCAACCGTCTCAGCCGGAATAACCCTTCCCCCGGTGGCCATAACCAGGGCCTCCACGGTACCTTCACCGCCATCGGCCATAGGAATACAGCTGATGTCAGCATCAGAGATAATCCGTTTTACACCTTCAGCAATGGCCAAAGCAACCTTTGATGCCGACATACATTCCTTAAACGAATCAGGAGCAATAACAATATGCATCTCTTGAACCTATTATATATTAAAGCTGTAAAATACGGAAAAAGTATCAGTATTTCACCTTGTCTACTGATTTCTATTTTCCTTTAAAAGTCGGATCAATCTTTTGCCCGACGGCTACCTGGCAGGTGACCTGACTATTATTTTACGACGATTCAATTGTTCTTTTGACTTTGAGGAAAGCTTCTTATTCCCATTTCCAGAAATTTATGAATCAGATTCCATCCTTTCCTTGTATTGATTCAAAAACCATTGTCTGTTCCCTGCCCGCCACTCAGTCCTAGCTGAGGCAGGCGGGAAGGTTAAAGTGTTAATTGGTTCTCCCATTTACCGGCCATCCAACAGGCTTTCAAATTATTTAAAACTTATTCATAAATTATTAGAAACCTATTCGATGATTATTAGAATAAAATTGAACTATCTTCGAATAACCTTCGAATAATCTTCTAATAAGCTTCTAATAATTTAAAGGGTCATAGGCTCATTGAAAACGATACAACAGGGCCGAAAAGCATTACATTTTTGGTAAGAAGTATTTTGGCATAGTACACGACACGAGGTTGGTGCATCCCGAGTAATCGGGATTGAAGTTTCAATTCAAATTTCCTTGCACAGATTTTAAGTTTAATGCAGTCATTTCAGTAAAGTACTGAATATTATGAGTTTTTCAGCAGACCCTGGATAGAGGATAAATAGCAACTGGATATACCAAAGGAATACCCTCTCAATCCCATCCC
>TBL_comb47_HYPODRAFT_10000394_pt1 | contig 57988 bp, 51 predicted proteins | sample TroBogypolimnion_40_FD_10682 | JGI IMG/M metagenome (IMG submission 10682)
TATCCTGCTCCTCTTGCCGCTGTCATGGACACAGTATATATAGCACAGGAACAGAACGGGTATATCACTAACGAAGCAATGGAAGAAATTGCTGCGGTTCTTGGAATTGATAAAGTAAATGTACTTAGTGTTGTTACTTTTTATACAATGTACCATACAAAACCTGTTGGGAAATATCATATTCAGGTTTGTACTAATGTTTCCTGTATGCTTAGAGGTGCAAATTCTATTTGGGAACAGGTTAAAGGCAAAATTGGGATTGAAAATAATGAACTGACTTCAGACAGCAAATTCTCTCTTGAAGAAGTAGAATGCATGGGTGCTTGTGGCTACGCCCCAATGCTTGCAGTTAATGAAGATTTTTATGAAAACCTAACTAAAGAAAAAGTAGAAGAAATTCTGGACTCGCTAAAATAATGGAAAAAATTGTACTGCCTGACATAAAGAACCTTGATGATATAAATGTATATCTATCCAATAATGGATTTGAAGCTGCCAGAGCGGCATTTGCAACTTCGCCCGATGAAATAATTGACCGGGTTAAAAAATCAGGTTTAAGAGGAAGGGGAGGCGCTGCATTCCTTACCGGGCTTAAATGGAGTTTCATGCCCAGGACTTCGGATAAACCTAAATACCTATGTATAAACGGGGACGAAAGTGAACCGGGCTCATTTAAAGACAGGCAAATTTTTGAATATAATCCGTTTCAACTTATAGAAGGTATTATAATTAGCTGTTATGCTATCGGAGCAAAAACCGCTTACATTTATATCCGTGGCGAGTACCATAAATGGATTAAGCTTATGCAGAAAGCCCTGGATACAGTATATGAAAAGGGGTTCGTAGGGGATAGGATGAAACAGACCTTTGGAACCGATTTCTCATGTGAAATTTACATCCATAAAGGGGCGGGAGCATATATATGCGGTGAGGAATCCTCTCTTATGAACTCAATAGAGGGCTTAAGAGGCTATCCAAGGGTAAAACCCCCATTCCCGGCTCAAAACGGCTTGTGGGGCTCTCCTACGACGATTAACAACGTAGAAACCATTACTAATGTGCCTCCTATAATATTAAATGGCCCTGATTGGTTCTCTAAAATTGGGGCGCCAAAGCATCCCGGTACTATTTTATATGGTATTAGCGGGCATGTTAATAAGCCGGGCGTTTATGAGCTTCCTACAGGTATTCTCCTCACAGAACTGATCTATGAACATGCCGGGGGTATTCCGGGGAATAAAAAGATTAAATGTGTTATTCCGGGCGGGTCATCAATGCCTCCGTTACGCGGTGATAAACTTGAAGGAATAAGGATGGACGTTGACTCCCTAAAGGAAGCCGGGTCTGCGATTGGTACTGCAGGTGTGATGGTTATGGATGAAGACACAAATCTTCTGGATGTACTTATAAGGATTGCAAGATTTTATCATCATGAAAGCTGCGGGCAATGTACACCGTGCCGCGAAGGTACAGGCTGGCTTGAAAAAACTCTTAAGAGAATTAAAAATGGCCTGGGTACTTCGGCTGACTTAGACTTATTAATCAGTGTGGCTAATAACATAGAAGGGAATACTATCTGTGCTCTTGGCGATGCGGCTGCCTGGCCGGTAAAATTTATGATAGCGCGTTTCAGGGACGAGTTTGAACAATATGTTAATAAGGATATTTCTCTGCCTGTTGCAAATAAAGTTCATTCTATGAGAGGTTCGGCAGTTCCTCTCTCAGAAGTTAAAAGATAGATAAATAGGACGCAGATTTCTTAAGATGATTATGATTGATTAAGATCATAATCCTTTAACTTTTGCGTTTCTTTTTTAGTGCCTTTCTGTGAGAATTAGCCGTATGTTCCATTAACCATTCCTGCAAAGAAATTTTTTCTTCAGAACAAACAGGATGATTGAAAACATATTTCCCGGTAGGTAACAGCACTCTCGATTTACAGTTATCTTTTAATGAAGTAGTTAATATTTTCTTTATTAATTTTTTACTTTCAGGGTCTTCGATAGGGAAACTGGTTTCAACCCTTCTATCAAGGTTACGCTGCATTAAATCGGCACTGCTGCAATAAATATCTTCCTGGCCGTTATTGTTGAAAAATAAAATTCGGCTATGTTCTAAGAACCTGCCTACAATGCTTATTACCCTGATATTTTCACTTAAACCCGGTACCTGCGGAATTAAACAGCATATACCGCGGATTATAAGGTCAATTTTTACTCCCTTGCAGGAAGCATGATAAAGAGCTGTAATAGAAACGGGGTCAACCAGAGAATTTAATTTTAATATAATGTGCCCCGGCCTGCCTTCTTTAACATGGTCAATTTCACGTTGAACCATATCAAGAAAACTTTCGCGTATATTTAGAGGAGCAACGAGTAATTTCTTGTAATTTTTTTGTTCCGAATAGCCGGTTAAATAATTAAATACTTCCGATACATCATTGCATATATCTTCATCGCATGTAAAGATGCCCAAATCGGTATATACTCTTGCAGTTGCAACGTTGTAATTCCCGGTGCATAAATGGACATATCTTTTTACCCCTTCATTTTCTTTCCTTACTACCAAGGCCATTTTGGCATGTGTTTTTAATCCAACCAAACCATACACAACGTGAACGCCAACTTTTTCAAGCTCTCTTGCCCAGAAAATATTATTCTCTTCATCGAACCTTGCTTTAAGCTCAACGAGTACGGCAACCTGTTTTTTCCTTTCCGCCGCTTCAATTAAATATTTTACCACAGGTGAATTAGGCCCTACTCTGTATAAAGTTTGCTTAATAGCCAGAACATCGGGGTCAAGTGCTGCTTGTTTTATAAATTCTATTACCGGAGAAAAGGATTCGTAGGGATGATGAAGCATAATATCTTTTTTGCTTAAAATTGAAAATATATTTTCGTCAGTCTCAAAAACTAATGGAGTAACTGAATGGAATGGTTTTTCTTTCAGGTGGGGAAGAGGCAGATCGTAAAGCATTATTAAATCACTTAGGCCAAGATTGCCTTCTACAATATGTACATCATCCTGAGAGATTTCAAGATTTTCAACCAATGTTTCTACCATATAGTCGGGCATATATTTTTCAACTTCAAGCCTAACAACAGAACCGAATTTTCTTTGTTTAATATTCTCTTCAATCAGGTCAAGAAGATCTTCGGCTTCATCCTCCTGAATTTCGAGATCGGTATTTCTTGTAATCCTGAATCTGTTAGCCGCAATAATTTCCATTCCCGGGAAAAGTAATGGCAGGTTGGCTTTTATCAGTTCACCAATCCAGATGAATTTATAACCCGAAGAAGGATCGTCAAGTTTATCCGGTGCGCTGATATTATCAATTCTTAATAGCCTTGGCAGAATAGAAGGGACTTTTACCCGTGCAAAATGTTTTTCGCCGTTTGCTTTTTTAATTTGAATTGCAAAACTTAAACTTAAGTTGGAAATATATGGAAACGGCCTGCCCGGATCGAAAGCAAGGGGAGTAAGTACCGGGAAAATTTCCCTTTTAAAGTAATCCGTTAATAATGCCTGTTCTTCAGAACTAAGATCATGCAGCTCGCAAATCTCAACTCCGTTTTCTTTAAGCTTAGGGAATATTTCATTTTGGCAGAAATCGTAAATTTCATTAAGCATCGGGCGGACTTCTTTTTCAATCTTTTGTAAAGTTTCAATAGGGGTAAGGCCGTCGTTAGCCGGTTCAATTATTTTCGCCCTTATTTGTTCTTTAAGTCCGGATACGCGGATCATATAAAATTCATCTAAATTCGAAAAGAATATAGACACGAATTTTACTTTATCCAGCAGAGGCAGTTCAGGGTTAGCAGCTTCAACAAGAACGCGGCGGTTAAATTCAAGCCAGCTTAAATCCCTGTTAAAAAAGTTCTGTGGTAATATATATTTTGATAATTTATTTTTTAGCGCTGACATGTAAAGCCTGTTTATTTTTTAAATTTTTTAGCTGATGTGTAATTTTCAAGGTCATAGATAATTTCTTTAGAAGGTAAAGAAAGTCTTTTAATTTTCACTTTTGCCTTTTTAAAAAAATCTTCTGCAAGAGAGCCATGGTAATCTGAAAAGATTACAACATCTCTTATTCCTGCTCCAATTAATGCTTTAGCACAATTTGTACAGGGCATATTAGTAACGTATGCTATTGCGCCCATAGTGCTGATGCCATGAATTGAACATTGCAAAATGGCATTTACTTCCGCATGAATAGTTCTAATGCAATGGTTATCTTCAATAAGGCAGCCAATATCTTCACAATGGCCGTCCCCCGGAATGGAACCATTATACCCGGTTGCCAATATTCTTTTATCCCTGACGAGTACACAGCCGCAATGCATTCTTGGGCAGGTGGCTCGTTCTGATACAAGCATTGCCAGTTTTAAGAAATATTCATCCCATGACGGGCGGTGGATTTTGGATTTTTTCATCTATGCCAAACCATTATTATAAAAAAATAAATTTATAAATATTTTTACAAATATCCATTTAATTCAACCCTAAAAAATCTAAAAATTTCTCTTAAAATACAGTTTTTAGCCTGTTTTTTGGCAGGAGAGCTACTTTTTGAGTATAATTTTGAATGTAGCACCTTCATTAGCGTTGGAATTTTTAAGAAAGATTTTACCGGAGTGATAATCCTCTACAATTCTTTTAGAAAGGCTTAACCCTAAACCCCAGCCGCGTCTCTTTGTGCTATAACCCGGTTTGAATATTTCATTATGAAGCTTATAATCAATTCCTTTACCATTGTCATTTACTTCAACTTCAATATTTTTATTCGTTTCTGAAATAGAAATTTTTATTTTGGCTTCATTACTTTCAATTGCATCAAGGGCATTTTTAATAAGATTTTCAATAACCCACTCGAACAATTCGGCATTTAATTTAGTAATTAAGTTTTCATTTCCGGTAAGAACTATCTCATTCTTTTTACCTGTACGGGGAAGCCTTTTATTAAAATATGAAACAACTCTTAAGATTACTTCATAAATATTTTCATCTTTCAATTCCGGCCTGGAACCGATTTTTGAGAAACGCTGGATTATCTTGTTAAGCCTGTAAAGGTCACTTTCAATTTCCTGTGACGTATCCAGCACTTTATCGGGATTTTCGTAGTATAACTTTAATATTTCATTCCACCCCATAAGGCTTGAAATTGGAGTGCCGAGCTGGTGTGCAGTTTCTTTAGACATCCCAACCCAAATATTACTTTCCTCACTTTTCTTAAGATAGTTAAAACTGGTATATGCTATTAACAGAAAAAGGAATGCAATTAAAATTTGCAGGTAGGGATAAAAGCGGAGCTGCTGAATTAATTCGGAATCGCCATAGTAAATTTTGGATAAAACCAGTCCTTCATGTTCAACCGGAATAGCTGAGTGGATTTGTGAATATTCCTTTACTTTGCTTTGCAAAAAATCAGCTGTTGCTGCCTGTGACAATTTGGGATCAATGATAATATTTCTGTAGCTTAATACGCTATCCTGTTTGTCGGTAAGTAAAAGAGGGAAGTCTATATTGCCGATGATTGTATTGAATACGAAAGTATAATCAGTGGTTGATTCCGAATTTGCTATGAATCTTTCGCCATCGGCAAAAAGTTCTACAACTTTATCTTCACGTTCCTGAAGTTTTTTAATAAGGTTTTGGGAATAATATAATGTGCCTATGGAGATAGTAAGAGCTAAAAATAAAAGCCCGAATTTTATATTCTTTGACGAAATTAATTTAGACAATTTCATTATTAAAGTTCAATAGTCTGTTCCCTTTTGGGGCCTACAGAAATTACGCTTATCTCAAATCCGCTTTTTTCAGAAATAAATGTTAAATAATTTTTCGCTGCTTCAGGCAAGTCATCATAATATTTTACTTTTGAAATATCGCATTGCCAGCCGGGCATTTTAACATAAACAGGCTTTACATTGCTAAGTACTTCAATATCGGCAGGGAAAGATTTTAATAATTCCCCTTTATATTCGTAACCGGTGCATATTTTAATTTCTTCTAAATAGCTCAAAACATCAAGTTTGGTAATGGCAACCCTTTGAATGCCGTTAATCATTCTTGAATAACTCATCAGGAAAGCATCATACCAGCCGCAGCGGCGCGGCCTGCCGGTGGTAGCGCCGAACTCAGCGCCAACCTTTCTTAATTTTTCTCCTTCATGATCAAATAGTTCAGTTGGGAATGGTCCCAAGCCTACTCTTGTAGTATAAGCTTTAACAATGCCAATAACGGAAGTAATTTTAGTAGGCGGTATGCCTGAACCTGTACATGCCCCCCCTGAAGTAGGGCTTGAAGAAGTAACATAAGGATAGGTGCCATGGTCAACATCAAGAAGCGCACCTTGCGCTCCTTCAAAGAGAATTGACTTTTCATTTTCAATTGCCTGATTGAGGAATAAAGGCACATTTATAATAAAGGGTTTTAAAAGCACATCATACTTCAAATATTCCTGTGTTATTTCATCTACATCCAGCTCTTTCTCTTTATAAATCTTTTTTAGGAGTTCATTCTTTTCTTCCAAATTGCTTTTAATTTTTTCTTTAAGAAGTTTCCTGTTTAAGATGTCAATTATTTTTATTCCTTTGCGGGCATATTTGTCAATATAGCAAGGTCCTATGCCTCTTCCGGTAGTTCCAATCTTATTAGAGCCGCTTTCGTTAATTGCATCAAGTACTTTATGGTAAGGCATAATAACATGCGCATTTTCGCTGATGAATAACCTTCCTGTTACTTTAATATTAAAACTTTCCAATAGAGATATTTCATCAAATAATGCCTTAGGGTCAATAACCACGCCATTGCCAATAACGCAGATAACCCCTTCCCTTAAAATTCCCGAAGGAATAAGATGAAGTACAAACTTTTTATCCTCAATTTCAATAGTATGTCCGGCATTAGCACCTCCCTGATATCTCACTACAATTTCGTAGTTTTTACTAAGGATGTCTACAACCTTACCTTTACCTTCATCCCCCCATTGGCTACCAACAAGTACAGAAACTTCCATTGTTCTCCTTTATTATGATTGGCAGGAAAAATCAAACTCCGGCTAAAACCGGAGTTTTTCAAAATACAAAATAAAAATATTGTTATTTAAAGCTTTTGCTTGCTTCTTCAATAGAAGAAAAGCTTTCAAAAACGCTTGTAAGCTTAGTAATAACTAACAAACTGTTAATTTTATCGGTAGTATTTGCAAGTTTAAGGTTACCGCCGCCATTTTTAATGGTCGTATAACCGGAAATAAGCATACCTAAACCCGAGCTGTTCATAAAAAGGGTCTCTTTTAGGTCAATTATAATATTTTTCTTCCCTTCGTCCAGCAATTTATGCAATAATTGATGGAATTCTTCTGCTTCATTGCCGCCGGTGATATTGCCATGAAATTCTATTACAGCAGCACCGTAGGTTTCGTGTGTTTTCATCTTCATAATTTCCTCCAAAGTTATAGTTTTAAAAATAATTATTCAAATCTTTTAATTCAATCCTTTTTGAAAAAACTAATGAATTATTCTCGATTCTTCTTTAAATTATTAACTAAGTTATATAATATTAGATAAAAAAAAAAGAATTTTTATTGAAAAATGAAATTTAAGGAAATTTAAGAAACTAATTAACTAAAATATCGTCCTATATATATGTCATTTGATAATACTGATAATTTTGATTTGAACGACGCCCCGGGGGCTGAAGATGATGACTACCCATTAATAAGGCAGTTTATTGAAGGGAATGAATTAGGCTTCAAAACCCTGGTCCTCAAGCATAAAGAAAAAGTGAGGAACCTTGTCTATTTAACCTTAGGGGATTCGGAATATGTGGATGACATTTCACAGGATGTCTTTATAAGTGTTTTCCACAAACTGAAAGATTTCAGGTTCGAATCGAAATTCACCACCTGGTTATATAGGATTACTATAAATAAGTGCAGAGATTATTTAAGAAAGAAGAAAGTAAGAAGTATTTTTGTACCTATAAAGGATGAAGGCAGTGAATATGGAGCAGGTTATCAGACAGAAAGTATTGATATACCGCATTTAGTGAGAAAAGCCATAGATAAATTGCCTGAAAAATTAAAAGTGCCTTTGGTTATGCGAGATATTGACGGATTGAGTTACAAAGAAATTGCCGATAGCCTTCAAACGGAAGTCGGCACAGTAAAATCAAGGATATTCAGGGCACGGGAAACTTTAAAAGTTCTCCTGGAGCCGTATCAGAAGGAAATGCTAAGGTAGTATGAAAACAAAAAGCATATCGGAATTTTTAAGAGCCTATACTTTTTATATTGGTGTAGGCATTTTAACATTAATTTTGATTATTGTTTTCAGCAGGAATAAGTTCGGCAACCCGATTGAAGAAGGGGGTAAGAGCCTTGCCTCGTTCTATGCCAGCACTTTAAAGCCTCTTATTTTTACTAATGAAATTACAAATGAGGATGTTTTCAATTTTGCCATGTTTAAATTCCTTCCTGTAAACAAAAAGGAAAACAAAATCCTATTCGTTTCGCAAAATGAATTTGGTGCAAATTCAATAAGCGTTAATAATGCCGAGTATAAAGAAAGCAATCAGGGGTATGATGATTTTGTTAAAAGAATGGGGCTGAATGATAAAGAAAAAGCCGGGCTGGATTCCATTCTCGCTTATCATAAAATGAGGCTATATTCCACCATTCTATCGGGGGATAATAACACAATTGCAATAAATAAAAATATTCCCGTTATAAGAGATATAATTTTTGCCGATATTATGAATTATGCCAATAAGGTAAACTTTAATAAAGCCAGAAACATTTACACAGGTAATAACCAAATGGTTAATCCGGAAGACTTAAGGAGATTTGATTCATCATTCTATGACAACAATAAACCGCAGGATTATTTCATTCTTGATAAAGACAGTACCTACACGGCTAATTTTTCAGTTGATATGCCCAAAATTATGTACCGAAAGGGTATAGATGATCAGCAGATGCGTGAACAATTCGATAGAGCAAGATTTTTCCCCGGTAACGGAAATGTCAGGAACCTTGAACGTGATAAGATGGCATTTAAAAGATATAACCCTATGCGCGATGATAAATCAATTCAGGTAATGATTCCAAGCGACAGTATTCCTAAGGATTATGAAAAAGTAATGTCTCAATTGAAAAATCTTCCCAAACTTAAAAATGTTTTCAGGATTGAAATGCCTAACGGTAAATCAACCGAAATTAAAATGAATATTGATGTATCTAAGTTGATGGATTATGCACTTCAGGCTGTTCCGCCGGCTGAAAGGGAAAAAGTTAAGAGAGCGATTGATTCTGCAATGAAAGCAAACGGGAACATGAATATTGAACAATTAAAACAGTTGTCTAAGTACAAAATGCAAAATAAACAGGAATAGAATTCAATCATTAATTTAGAAAATTACTAAATGAAAATTCCCTTTAAGGACATATCCAGAAACAGAAAACTTGAGAATATTATATTTATTTCATGTCTTATAGTTTTACTGAAATTGTTTTTTTATTCCGATACCGGTATTACAATATATTTAATAAGCGAATGTTTAATTTTTGCTTTGTTTTACTTTATATCCCTCTATTTTGATGATTTTTTCCAACGTAAAAACTTTGTACCTATACCGGTAATATTAAATGTAGGGGTTTTGATTGTAATCATCTTTTTTGTGCTTTCGGTATCAGGATCAGCTATTAAGGGTAAACTTGTTAATACTGTAAGTGAAGCACAGATGTTCTTTTATATACTTGCTTCATTCCTGTTAATAGGTGCAATATCTTATATATTTGTGGCATTTAAACATTTATTCTTCCTGAAGCAGAAAAAAAATCCTGCCAAGTATTTTAATGTTATGGTTCTGTTTTTTGTTATTTCTTATTTCCTAAGCGCATTAAAACATTTCAGCACCGGGTATGATTATTTGTACCATGCTTTTACAATTGTATCATTGCTTCTTATCTCATTAAATTCGCTTAGAGTTGCCTGGATAGCTTTCCTACCTAAGCGGGAAAAGATTTACCTTATTATAATCTCTATTGTAATTGCAGTGTTATTTTTATTCTCAATTGTTTTCAGTAATCCGGAAAATTATTTTGTAATAGCCCTTAAAGGTTTTTCGGAAGGGACATGGACTTTCATGGACCTGGTTATGATATACGGTGTAATTTATGGATTTGTAATTTTCTTTACCGCTCTTTTCCATTTGCCTACGGCAGAAGCTTTTGACAGAAAGGCCGAGGAAGTTTCTTCCCTTATGGATTTAAGTAAAATTATAACACAGGTTTTCGATCTTAAGAAACTCTCTGAAACTATTGTTACACTTACTTCCAAAATATGTAATTCCGATTGTGCATGGCTTATTACTTTTAAAGGGGATGAATTTGAAATTCAATATGTTACTGATATAGGTATTCATGAAGCTGACAAAGTTACCAGGAAAATTTTACTGGAAATTCCTGAAAGAGTTGATGAAATTCTAACTTTATCCAAAAGTTCTGTGAGGATAACTCTTGAAAATGATGTTAAAATATTTAATTTTAATTCTATAGCTATTGCCCCTTTAAAAACACATGAATCTATACGCGGGTATTTATTCGCTGCTAAAAGAACAGATTCCGTTTTTGACGAAGAAGATAAGAAGGCAATAAGTGCATATGCAGATTATGCTTCTGTGGCTTTTGAAAATGCCGTATTGTTTGCTGAATCCATTGAAAAAGAAAGAATGGAAAAAGAGCTTGAAGTTGCACGTGAAATCCAGTCAAAAATTTTGCCTGCCAGCCTTCCTAATACGAAAAATTTAAAAATTGCCAGCAGATTTAAGCCTGCTTATGAGGTAGGCGGTGATTATTACGACTTCTTTGAACTTGGAAATGATCAATTGGGATTTGTGGTAGCAGACGTGTCAGGCAAAGGAATTTCAGCAGCCTTTATAATGGCAGAGGTTAAAGGAGTTTTTGAATCTCTTGCGGCTATATATTATTCACCAAAAGAACTATTGATCAAGGCAAATGAGATACTATTTCAGAGTCTGGCGAGGAAAAATTTTGTTACCGCTGTTTATGGCGTAATTAATCTGAAAAGCGGAAAAGTTAACTTAGCAAGAGCAGGCCATACCCCTATTTTAGTGATAAAGGAGGGAATTTGTGAGGAATTAACTCCAAATGGGATTGGTATTGGGCTTGATAACGGAACTAATTTCAACCAAAATATATCAGAATTGGAAATTAAACTGAATAATACCGATATTTTGGTGTTGTATTCTGACGGTATTACAGAATCGAAGAATATCAAACTTGAAGATTTTGGGTTAGACAGATTTGAAAAACTAATCCAGCAAAATTATTTATTAAACGTGGAAAACATTTCTGATATAGTTATATCTGAATTGGAAAGTTTTTCAAAAGAATATATACAACATGACGACATAACATTGGTGCTATTTAAATGGGGAAATTAATAACAAAAAAGTGGAGTAATTAATGGCAGATTTCAACGTCAGTACTCGAGGTGTTGGATCTGTAAACGTCCTTGACCTGAAAGGTTACCTTGATGCTCACACTGCGCCTGAGCTTGAGAAGGTCTTCAACAAACTTATTGATGATAAATCATATAATGTTGTTGTTAATTTTAGGGACCTGAATTATATAAGCAGCGCCGGTTTAGGTGTATTTATGGCTTATGTAGAGACCATGCGTGAGAATAAAGGTGATATTAAATTTTCTAATATGAAAGAAAATGTGTACAACATTTTTGATCTTTTAGGTTTTCCTGTATTGTATGAATTTTTCAAGGATGAAACAGAGGCATTAGATAAGTTTAAAGTGCAAGGATAATGTTAAAGACTAAAGACAAGGGTTTGGAAAGAGTCTTGATAGTAAAGAGTTCAACAGACAATCTTTCCGTTATAAGGGATTTTACGAAGTCTTCCGCAGCAGAATGCGGTTGTACCGATGAAATCACTAATAAAATTATCCTTGCCGTGGATGAAGCCTGCACTAATATTATTAAACATGCTTATAAATTCTCTCCCAACGGTGAAATTGAAGTAGAAATAAAATTAAATAAATCCAAAATGGTGATAGACATTACTGATTCCGGAAGCCATTTTGACCCGAATAGTGTTCCAAACCCCAACCTGATTGAATCGCAGAAACAAAGAAGAGCAGGAGGCTTAGGAATCTTTCTTATGAAAAAATTAATGGATGAAGTTAATTATAGAATCCTGAATGATAATAGAAATCAAGTTGAACTTGTGAAAAACTTAAAATAGCAGATGCAACTAACAGATAACAATGCAGCACTCCGTAATCTTTCTGCCCTTGTTGATTTTGCGAACCTGATTAATTCCAGCCTCGATCTATCTTTTGCCCTAAATAATATACTTTTTACTTGTTTCGGAAAATTCCAGACTACTAAAGGTATAATTCTTCTTGCAAACAACAATGATGTGCTTGAACTTAAAACTGCCAAGGGATTTACCAACACAGCCCTGTCAGATTTTAGCCCTTTCCCAGCTTCTGAATTTAACTCAAATGAGCAGTTCCGCAATTTTGTAATGAAAAATAAACTTTCATTTATACATGGAATAAAAACTTCTCATGGCTTGAAAGGTTATATATTGCTTGGTGAAAGGCTTTCAAAAAAAGATTACACTGAAGAAGATTTTGAATTTTTAAAAACAATTATAAATATAGGTGCAACTGCAATAGATAATTCCCTTATAGTATCTGAACTGAAGGAATTAAACAGGGAATTGGACGGCAAAGTAAATCAATTAAGTTCATTGTTCGACCTCAGCAAGGAGTTCAGCGGTATATTGAAAGTTGAAATGGTAGGGAAGCTGCTCCTTTACTCAATAATAGGACAGCTGCTTGTTTCAAAGTATGCCGTTATTACCTGCAAAGGGACTAATTATTCTATTCTTGAAAATAAATTTACAAAAGATCTGCTTGAGAAACTTCTAAGCAATATAGACCCGAGCCAAATAGATACAGTACTAAAAAAAGCCGAACTTGCTGAAAAATATCCCGGTTGTGAAGAACTTGGTATGGAATTAATTGTACCCATGCAAATTAAGGGGGCAACAAAAGGATTAATAATTTTAGGCCAGCGCATTACAGGGCAAACCTATTCACAGTCCGATATTGAATATGTAGCGAGTGTAGGCAGCCTTGCAATCATATCGGTAGAAAATGCAACACTCTTCAATGAGACACTTGAAAAGCAAAAATTGGAAAAGGACCTTGAGACTGCAAGGAATATTCAGAAAAATCTTTTGCCAAAGTCGATGCCTAAAATGAAAAATTTCGAAATTGCTGCATTTAATAATTCAGCGCGTCAGGTAGGGGGGGATTATTATGACCTTGTCCGCCTTTCGGAAGATGAAATGCTTTTTGCAATTGGGGATGTTTCGGGAAAAGGTGTTCCGGCAGCCTTGTTGATGGCTAACTTGCAGGCTTTTTTGAAATCAATTTGTAAACAGAAAATCCCATTGGATGAAGCTACAAATTTTATAAATGATCTTGTCTCGGAAAACACCACAAGCGGAAGTTTTATTACTTTTTTCTGGGGCATTCTAAATGATAAAACGAAAATGCTTGCTTATGTGAATGCAGGGCATAATCCGCCGTTAGTTATTAGAGATAATAAAATCACCAAACTAAAAACAGGCGGGATGATTCTCGGCGTAATGACAACTGTAATCCCATACCTCGCAGATAACGTACAGCTTGAAAGCGGCGATGCGATTATTCTTTTTACAGATGGCATTACAGAAGCTATGGATCCGGACTATCACGAATTTTCAGATGAAAGGCTTGAGGAATTATCACTTAAGTCCGCGTCTAAAAATCCGTCAGATATTCTTAACGATATTATGGATGAAATTAAAACATATGTCAGAGGTGCAGAACAATCTGATGATATAACTTTAATTATAATAAAAGTTTTATAAGGGCAGAATGAAAACTTTAAAAAGCATATATGTAAAAAACAGAATAAATTTAATTACTTTCCTTTCAATTATTCTTGCTATAATAGGCATAATTGAGTTTTTCTTTATATTTAACATTACAGCACAATCAAATGATGAATGTTTATGGATGCCGAAGCTGGTTAAACGCGATTCTACAAGCATTAACTATGATAAAATGAAAGACAGCCTTATCATCGTATTTGATAAGGTTAAAGTTGATGGTGTTGCTTATAATGCGGGTATAAGAACTGGCGACGAACTTATTTCTATTGATGGTATTAAGGCAAAGAACTCGCTTATAGCTACATTTGTGCTTGACCACGTTAATTCTGGCGATTATGCTACCTATGTAGTTAAGCATGAGGGTAAACTGCTGGAAACCAAAGTACTTGTTAAGAAATTAATTGATTTCTCCGGGCTCGCTTTTACTCTGCTGTCATTCATCTGGCTTGTTGTAGGATTTATAATTGTCATGGCCAAGCCGGATGGGAAAGTTCAAAATGCATTTTACCGGATAAGCATATTTGCCGTTTTGTATTCGTTGGCAAGCCTCGTATACAGAGGGGAGCAGGTTGCAAATAATCACATTTATGAGAGTTCTGCATTACTATTCTTTATTGATTTATTCAGATCATTAGGTGGAGCATTCCTTCCTTTTGTTTACGTCCATTTTTTCCTTCTCTTCCCGTCTAAATATAAAATTTTGAATAAAAAGTATTTTAATATTGTCTGGTATTCCTTTCCATCTTTGTTTTTTATTATTATGCTTATGCTTCGTTCCCCTTTGTTATTCAGGTTTAATTTCCCGTTCCTAAGTATGTATTTAGGCTTGGCAAATCTTTATGTGATCTTTGCGGCAATTTTTGCAGGTACTATACTCCTCTTTTTCAGCTATGCCAAATTAAAAAACAAAGAAGAGCGAAATGCCATCTTCGTAATTCTTATTTCGTGTTTGTTTGTCTTTGGGGTTTTGATATATACAATAACTTTGCAGAACGCACTAGCAGATACTGTTTTTAATACGCCTCAATATTTTATGCCTATTATTTTCATGGCCGTAATTCCATTAGGATTCGGGTATTCTATATTCCGTTATTCATTAATGGATATGAGCCATGTTTTAAAAAATTCTATTTTATATGTACTTGCTACAATATCATTGGCAGGTATTTATTTCTTTTTAATTTACTTAATAGGGCAGGGGCTTAGCAGTATAATAGGAACTGAATATCAGGGAATAATTGCCGGTGCAATATTTATATTTTTTGCAATGGTTTTCCAATCTACCAAGGATAAATTCCAAAGAGTGATAACAAAGAAATTCTATCCGGAACAGTTTGCTTACCAGATGGTATTGCTTAAATTCAGTTCTGATGTAGCAAGTACGGTAGGGCTTGATAATATACTTGATTCTACACTTCATACTTTTGTAGAGCACCTTCGGTTAAAGCATTTCGGAATTTTGCTCTATGAAGATAGCACAGACTCTTATATCCTGGAACGTTATGAAGGATTTTTTAACGGCAATCTTTCAATTAAAGCAGATGAAAAAATTCTAAACCGCTTTATTGAAGAGAAGATTTTATATAAGGCTCCTATTGCTATAGAACGAAGTGAATTTGAAAATGTTTTTTCTTCGGATGTAGTTGATAAACTACTTGAGGAAAGCATATATACTGTTATTCCGTTAAGAACTAAATCAAAAATAATAGGATTTTTACTTTTCGGATTAAAATTCTCGGGTTCTCAATTTTCCGGAAAAGATCTCGAATTGCTTATTGCTGCGGCAAACCAGACTTCGGTTTCAATTGAAAATGCACGTCTTTATGCATTTGAAGCCCGCCGTTTTGCAATTGAAAGAGACCTTGAAAATGCGCGTACTATGCAGGAAAGCCTGCTGCCAAATATCATTCCTCAATTCCCCAAGGTAGATATAGCAGGCACTATGATACCAGCTATGCATGTTGGCGGCGATTATTATGATATAATTAAAGTGGATGACAGCAAATTTTTTGTTGTAATAGGAGACGTATCAGGAAAAGGATTATCGGCCTCATTTTATATGTCCAAACTGCAGACTATAATGCGTTTATATTGTGTAGGGGGCAGGTCTCCTAAAGATATATTAGTTGATGTGAATAACAGGATTAGCGAGAGTATTGAAAAAGGATGGTTTATTACGGTTTCTCTTGCCTTGTTTGATATGAAAAAAGGCAAAGTGATTTTCTGCCGTGCCGGACATACTTCCTTAATAAGGATTAAAGAAGGAAAATTATTCCTGGATACTCCTAACGGAATAGGTGTGGGGCTGGAAAAAGGAAAAGTATTTGACACTAATCTTGAAGAATTAGAACTAAATATAGGTGGTGATGAACTCTTTTTCTTATATTCTGACGGAGTTAACGAAGCCGAAAATGAAAATAATGATTTCTTCGGAATGGAAAAGCTGGAAAATATTTTGCTTTCTGTTTATAAAATGTCCTCAAAGGAAATTTTAGAAGATGTAATTACGGAGATTAAAAAGTTCAGAGGCAAGGCTCCTCAGAATGATGATATTACTATGGCTCTTGTAAAAATAAGTAAATAACCTGTTCTAAGTTATTTACTGCTATTCATTTTACAGTATAATAGAAATAATATTATTTTAAACGGAATGGGAAAGTAATTATTGCAGTCTGATTAGTTTGTTCTGCGGTGGAAGGTAGAGGTTCAAAACGCCAAAGCCTTAGAGCATCCATAGCAACTGCTTCAAGCCTGGTATCTGCCTTTTGAGTAACCGTTATTTTGCCAACACTCCCGTCCGGCAGAATTGTAAATTTAAGTTTCACATCAATTTCTTTTGATACGCCGCTTGGGTAATCGGGTATCCGGTAATCGTAAATTTTTCTAATCTGCCCGCCCCATGCAATGTCATAGCCGTTGCCTACACCGTTGCCTCTCCCGTTCCCTGTGCCGTTACCATTTCCGCCTCCATCTCCGGTACCATTGCCAATCCCTTTCCCAAGTTTATTATTTCCGCCGGTTAAGTTCGCATTATTTGAAGCCGTTTCTTTAACCGGTTTCCCCTTGGTAGGTTTAATATTTATTCTGTCTTCATTGTCAAACACAACATTCTTTTTTTCAGGAACATTAGCCTCTTTATCAGTCTCTTCCTTTGGCGTGCTCACTTCTTCCTGCGGGGGAGCGTTGGGGATTTTTGACATGTAGTCAATGTCAGAAGGGATAGGTCCGTAACCGCCCGAACCACCTCCCGGTACTCCATAACTTATTTCAATAAGATTATCGCCGGGACTTATTAATGTGTAATATAATAAAAACGCTGCTGCAATTATTATGTGTATTGCAACAGAATAAGTGAAAGACATAAAATTTATATTTTTGCTTCTGAGAGTCATACTTAAAAGGCTCAATCACTCTTTTTTGAAGTTGCAATAAGGAATTTTGTAACGCCGACTTTCTTTAATTCATCAAGAAGGCCTATAAATGATCCGAAGTAAACGGCTTTGTCAGACTTTATAACTACCCCCTTGGATGGATTTTCACGGAGTCTAATCTGTAATTGAAGCAGTAACTCAGACATGGTCATTTCCTTATTATCCATATATAATTTATTAGATGAGTCCAGGAATACTTCAATTGTTTTCTCATTCAAAGCCTCGGAAGTGGTAGCTTCCGGCAGTTTTATTTTCAGAACTCCGGTTACCAGTAACGGACTGGCTATCATAAAAATTAATAGGAGTACCAGCATTACATCTGTAAAAGGGGTAATGTTTATTTCAGAAAACTCTTTATCATCAATCCTGAAACGGCGCATCCTTATTCTCCTTTTTTAAGCATATAGACAAGCTCTTTAATTTCTTTTTCCATTGAAGGTATGCTGTGCTTAATTCTTTTCATATAATAATTGTAAAAAATTACAGCCGGAACCGCTACTACAAGGCCTGATGCCGTAGCAATCAATGCCTCTGCAATACCACTCATAACATTTAAATAACTGGATGCTTCGCTTACCGCAAGGCCGTGAAATGATTTAATAATACCTAACACAGTTCCGAACAAACCAATAAAAGGGGATATATTTCCAAGGGTTCCTAAAACGCCTATTCCTTTTTCAAGTTTCATCAGCTGCCTATCCATTTCAGAAAAGGCAAGATCAAGCAATTCATCTTTTGTATATCGTACATTCTGAAAAATATAAATGTAAATATTGGCTATAGGAGATTCAACATTTGTAAACATCCTTTTATAGGAACTGTTTCTGCACAAATGGAGTGCCTCCTTAAAGTCCTTCTCTTTAATATGTTCTTTAACTTTCTTCGAAATATCAATTATATTATCATCTGTAATAGAGTAGAGTACTACCCATTTTTTAATAATTATAGATAAAGAAAGAATTGAACAGAACCCAAGCGCTAATACGGTAAAGCCGCCTTTAGTTAGTAAGTCTGCAAAGTTATAATCAAACATTTTTGGCCCTATTTTGTATTAAAGAAATAATTAGAGAATCCATATAATATAACAGTAAAAAACCGTTTTTGTTTCAGGATCTTGTAAAATCATACCTGTAAAGATAAGTTTTTTCTATGGTAATTTTAAGTGCATAAAAGAGGATATTAAAAAAAGAGAGGGGATAAAAAAAGCCGGCTCGAAGCCGGCTTTTAGAATTTCATATAACTAAAATTCAATTTTCTTATGAGTTCTTTCTGAATATTCAAGAACAAACACACTCGCTACGAAAATGGATGAATAAGTACCTGTTATAATACCAATGAACAAACAGAATGCAAAGCTTCTTAATACTTCGCCGCCGAAAATCAGAAGAACGGTTACAGATATAAGAGTTGTGAAAGCTGTAATAACTGTTCTACTCATGGTTTTATTAATAGCCTTGTTCATTATAACATCAAGAGGAAGTGTTTTATAAATTTTCATATATTCGCGTACCCTATCGAATACTACTACGGTATCCATCATAGAGTAACCAATTAAGGTAAGGAAGGCGCCCACCACAGTAACTGATATATCCAGATTCAACCAGGGTATCAGTCCGTTAAAAGCAGAGAAAATTCCAAGCGTTAGGAAAATATCATGGAATAGAGCTAGTACAGCTCCTGAAGCAAATGAGAATTTGAAACGGAAGCCCAGGTAAACAAGAATAACTATTAAAGAGAGTGCAATTGCCCAAAGGGCATTTCTCTTTAATTCCTTACCTACCAATGGGACTACTCTTTCAGATTTCTGAACATCGAAATTAGTTTTTGTCATCTGTTCTCTTAAACCGCTTTTAATCCAGTCTGAAACGCCAAGCCTGACTGTAAGGTTAGCTTTAACCGAGTCACTAACAAGTTTAGAAGCCTGGAAGCCTCCGTCTGAAAGTGCTTTAACAACTCCGTCTAATGCTTGTATAGAATCTACATGATAAGATATAAATGTAGCAGTTCTTTCAACAAGTGTCTTTTTAACCTGAGGGTACTTGGCATTAATAACATCTTCTACTTTTGATTGTACCTTTGGAAGTAATTCAGCAGGCAGTTCGGTATATCCGGTTCTAAGCAGGGCGGAGGTTTCATCACCAAAAGTTTTAGCTTCAACGGAACCAAGCCCAATGTTGCTTGCTTTATCGCGGAGTTCAGTAATGTTCACAGGATTATCAAATTTAAGAGTAACTTCAACACCGCCTTTAAAATCAATACCGAATGAAAAGCCGCGAACGAATATGTTTATTAATCCAAAAATAAGTATAACAGAGGAAATGGTGTAGAATATTCTCCTTTTCCCCATAAAATCAACGTTTAAATCATGAAAAATACGCATTTATTAATTACTCCTAATATTCGTTTTTAGCCCAATTGTATCATTTGACCTTTTGATGCAAAATAGTCAAAAATAAGTCTTGAAAATACTAAGGCACTGAACAAACTTGCTACAAGGCCTATCATAAGAGTCAAAGCAAAACCTTGTACAGGGCCTGTACCAAATTGATAGAGGATAATACCTGTAATCAAAGTGGTTATGTTTGAGTCAAGGATAGCTGAATAAGACATTTTAAAACCGCTGTCTACAGAAGCTTTTAATGTCTTTCCTGTTGCAAGTTCTTCTCTAATTCTTTCATAAATAAGTACGTTTGCGTCAACCGCCATACCCATTGAAAGAACAACGCCTGCAATACCCGGAAGGGTTAATACACCGTGGAATGCAGCTAAAACACCTAAGCTTATAAGGATTGTAAAGAACAATCCGGCAAAAGCAACTACACCGCCGTTCCGGTAGTAAAAAATCATAAAGAGGGAAACTATAATAAATCCGAACATACCTGAATTTAATCCCTGATTAACAGAATCTTGCCCTAAAGACGGACCAACAGTTCTATCTTCCATAGGTTCAACAGGGGCAGGAAGAGCACCGGCTTTAAGAACTATTTCCAGAATTTTAGCTTCTTCCATTGATTTGGAACCGGTAATACGGGATTGGCCGGTTGGAATTTTTTCTTCAATGTAAGGAGCAGTAAAAACAACGCCGTCAAGTACAACGGCACATCTTTCACCTACGTTAGCGCCTGTAATGGTTGCCCATTCATCGGTACCTTGTGAATTCATGTCCATTGATACAGCCGGCATATTTTTCTGAGGATCCATGGCTGCTCTAGCGTCGGTAATAACTTCGCCGGTTAATTCCGGCTTAGCGTTAAGAACATACATTCTGGTTAGATCGGTTTTGCCGTCGCCTGCTTTTTCAGATCTGTTATCAAATACAAGTTGAGCACCTGCTTCATCAAGAATTTTTTTAACATCGGCTCTTTTCAAATATTCCAATACTGTATTTACTTTTTCTGTTCTTACAGAGCAGTCTGAAATTTTCTGGGATTTATCAATAATCATTGCAAGGCTCCAGAAAGGATGTTCCTTAGCATTGACTTCCGAATCTTGTTTTGTAGTATCTTTAGCTGCTGTTTTAACAGAATCGGAACCTGCTAAAACTTTATCAATTTTATCCATCATTGTAAAAGCAATGCTGGGTTTAACGAAGAGTTTAAACTCAAGCACAGCACCTTTCTGAACAAGGTTCAATGCTTCTTCGTGGTTGCTTATACCAGGAAGTTCAAGAACAATTCTACGGGAACCCTGTGACTGAATATTCGGTTCGGAAACGCCATATTGGTTAACCCTTTTACTTATAATTTCAACTGCTCTTGATACCGCATCTTTTTCCTGCTGTTGAAGTTTAGATTCAATATCAGAATCTGTTGCAGTGATATCGCCGAAATCAAAATATAAGCTCATTCTTTTATTAGCAGCTTTAATTTTCCTTGAAAGAACGGAAACAACGTTTTCTTCCGAGGTTCTTGTCTCTATCTCTGATTCGGATAAGAGCCTTTGGAATAAAGTGTCATTCGGGTTCTTACACAATTTCTCCAATAATTTGGGGGTATTGATTTCCATAACAAGGTACATACCGCCCTGTAAATCAAGGCCAAGTTTAATCCTTTTTTCCCTGTTTCTAAGGATAGAAGGGTCGTGCCTTAATAAACTATCTCTTAATTTTGTAAGCCTGGACTGATATTCGTTATCAGAAATGTTAGGCTGTTTTTGTTTTATTTGCTTTCCAATTTCACTTACTTGTGCATTAATATCCTTAGTATTCTGGAAGTCTGCAAAAGTAGGGTAAAGCAGATAAAAACCCAGCGCAAAGGCGCCGATTATAATAAAAGTTTTTAATTTAAAATCTTTCATGCTTTTTTCTTAAAGGTTTGTTGTCAAATAGTTTATCAAAATAATTAAGTGGTTCAATATAGAAAGCAGTCTAAAAAAAGTCAATTTAGCAAAGCAAGCTATATTTGAATAAACAATATGTAAAAAGCCGGTTTATTAAACCGGCTTACAAATTAAAACCAATCTATTCCCTAACGACCCATGTTTTAACTGAGGCATCAACTTTTTGGTGAACTTTCACCGCAATAGTATAAATACCGAGTGATTTAATAGGTTCGCCGATTTCAATTTTGCGTTTATCAATTTCGAAACCTTTTTCTTTTAAAGCATCGGAAATCATCTGTGCAGTTACAGAGCCGAAGATTTTATCTTCTTCGCCAACTTTAACAGGAATTGTAATAGAAACTTTTTCAAGTTCTGCAGCCATAGACTGAGCAGTTTCAAGTTCCTTAGCTTCTTTTTTTGAAGCTTGTTTCTTTTCTTCTTCCAGGGCAACTAAATTTCCTTTGGAAGCCAGGTAAGCTATTCCGCGCGGAAAGAGGAAATTTCTTGCGTAACCTTCTTTAACTTCTATAAGGTCCCCAATTTTACCAAGCTGATCAAAATCTTTTCTTAATATTACTTTCATCTTATCCCTCCTTACTTAATCGCTTCAGAAACATACGGCATAATAGCAATATGTCTGGCTCTTTTAATTGCGGTTACAAGTTCGCGGTGCTGTTTAGCGCTTAATCCGGTAATTCTTCTTGGAATAATTTTACCCTGATCGGTAACGAATTTTATTAATTTTTTAGCATCTTTATAGTCGATGTACTCGTCAATTACTCTTCTGACTTTTTTTGTTTTCATTTATGCTTCCTCTTTAAACTTCTTTAATTAAATCTGATTCTTCATCAGTCAAAAATTTATCAAACGAATTATCTTCGTAGTTGCTGTCATCAACAACGGTTTCAATATCGTCATTAGGTGATTTACTGAATTTATTCAGGAACTGAATTCTTTTTGCTTTGATTTCAACAATAGTTCTATTTTTGCTGTCTTCGGTTTTGAAAGTTCTGCTTTGCATTTCGCCGTCTATTAAAACAGCGCTGCCTTTTTTAAGGCGGTCTCTGCAGCTATCGGCAAGTTTATTCCATGCAACAACACCAACATAGCAAACATCTTCCTGCCACTGGTTTGTGCTGTCTTTATATCTTCTGTTAGCTGCTATATGAAAATTGACTACAGGAGTATTGTTTGAAGTTTGACGAAAGACAGGATCTTTTGTAAGATTGCCTGCTACTATAACTGAGTTTAATTCGGGCATTTTTAATTCGGCCATGACTCATTTCTCCATCTTGTCTGTTATTAAGATTCTTTTTCGTCGCTCTTTTGAGCAATTTCAGAAGCTTCCTGAGCTGCATTTTCACGTGCAATTTTATCAGCTTCTTTCTGTTTAGCAATTCCTTCAAGAGCTTTTTTGTTTAATGCGATAGTTAAATAGCGCATGATTGTTTCATCCAATCTGAATGATCTTTCAAGAACTGTTATAAGTTCTGAAGGTGCTAAATAACGGAGTACTAAGTAATAACCGGTTTTGGATTTTTGAATGGGGTAGGCTAGCCTTTTTCGCCCCCAACGGTCGGCTTCCAGAATTTCACCGCCATTGTTCTTGATTACTTCTTGGATTCGAGAAATGTTGTTTTCAATCTGTTCATCTTCTAGTGCAGCATTGAAAATTATAACACTCTCGTAGTGTTTTGATTTCATTATACCTCCCTATGGACGTTTAGGCCTCCGGATACTTCCGGAAGCAGGGTTTATTTATTATTTAAGTTAGAAATATAGATTAATTTATTATACTTTGCAATTTTAAATTATTCAATTTGAGGCTCATTTCCGCCATTTTTTGCCGGTTGATTGCTTTTTGCGTAAAAATCGGCCATCCCTTTGTAACCATTCAGAATAAAGCTTCTAATTAAATCCATGCTTAGATTAATACCCGGAATTAGGGACTCTTCCTCTTCTTTACCGAATTTTTCAAGTACATAATCGGCCATTTCTCCTTTGCCGAAATTATTCCCTATTCCAAATCTAATTCTGCTGAATTGGTCATTTTCAAGATGATAAATAATCGATTCAAGGCCGTTATGCCCGCCTGCAGAGCCGCTTCTTTTAATTTTTATTTTTCCCGGTTCAATATTTAAATCATCATGAATAACAAGTATATCTTCAATAGCAAGAGGAGTGTCATTTAAAAAATCAAGAATGGCAAGGCCGCTGTTATTTACATAGGTAGTTGGTTTGATTAAAAAAAAACGGACGGAGTTAATGTCTCCATCCGCTTTGTAAAAATCATATTTTGAAGGACGAAAAGTTAATTTGTAATCTGATGCAAATTTATCAAGTATAATAAAACCGGCATTATGCCTGGTAAATTCGTACTTCTTGCCCGGATTGCCAATTCCAACAATAAGTTTCAAAAAATAAATTATTCCTCTTCTTCTTCTTGCTTGCCTTTGCTTATAACTTCAGGTTCAGCAGGTGCAGCTTCAATGCCTGGCTCGGCAACTGCTTCAACTTTTGCTCTTGGTATTGCAACAGCAACTATTGAAACCTCACCATTATTTTTAATAGTTACATTGTCTAATTTGAGGTCGCGTACGTGAATTGCATCGCCTACTTTAAGATTAGTAATGTCTATGGTTACGTGATCAGGAATAAATTTAGGAAGGCATTCAACGTCTAATTTATGCATATGATGCTGAATAACGCCGCCGTCTTTAATACCAACAGGCTGACCGGTGAATAAAATAGGAACCTGAATTTCTAATACTTCATCAGCACTCAGGCCGAGCAGATCGAAATGAATTACTTTATCAGTAACAGGATCGAATTGAACATCCTTTATAATTGACTGGCAAGGAGCTTCTCCTTCAATTTCCAATCTAATCAAATGTGTTTCTGCTGTATAAACAAAAGGCCTTAAAGCATTCTCATGAACATAAATAGATACGGGAGCAACGCCTTTGATATAAAATATACCAGGCACATTTTTGTCCCTTCTTAATTGATTAACTGCGCCTTTGGTAGTTAATTCTCTCTTTTTAGCCGCTAAGATAGTTTCTTGCATTTTATAATTACTCCAAATAATTATTTCTATAAATCTTTGTTAATTTCGAAGAGAGAACTGATAGACTCATTTTTATATGATCGTATAATTGCTTCGGCAAATAAATTTGAAGCAGATCTAACTTCGATTTTTGAAATTTCGTTTTTTAACGGAATTGAATCGGATACGTAAAGTTTGGTAATTTCCGATTCGTCTATTTTTTGAAGGGATTGCCCTGAAAGCAGGGGATGTGTAATTGCACCGTAAACTTTTTCTGCACCCCTTTCTTTAAGCGATTTAATAGCGGAAATAAATGTACCGCCTGTATCAATCAGGTCATCAACCAGCAATACGTCTTTACCTTCAACATTGCCGATTATATTCATTACTTCCGCAGTATTATGTTTCGGCCTTCTCTTATCAATAACAACAAGGTTAGCGTCCAGTTTTTGAGCATAAGATCTGGCAAGTTTAATACCCCCCATATCGGGAGATACTACAACTAAGTTGGGTTGGCCTTTAAATAAACTTGTAAAAATTGGAGAAGCATAAAGGTGATCAAACGGTATATCGAAAAAGCCCTGAATCTGAGCTGTGTGCAAATCCATTGTAATTATCCTGTCGGCACCAGCTTTAGTAATAAGATTGGCTACCAATTTAGCGGTAATTGATACTCTGGGCTGGTCTTTTCTATCCTGTCTTGCATATCCGAAATATGGGAGCACTGCTGTAACTCTTTTAGCAGAAGCTCTTTTAGCCGCATCCAATAAAATTAGTAATTCCATTAAGTTTTCGGCCGGGGGTTGGGTCGATTGAATAATATAGACATCCCTGCCTCTAACATTTTCGAGATACTTTACCCAAATTTCACCGTCGCTAAAGCGTTTAACATCTACTTTACCAAGGGGCATATTTAAGTAAGCGCAAATTCTTTTTGCTAATTCGGGGTTTGAGGTTCCCGAAAATACTAACGGAACGTTTTCAAACATTAATACACTAGTGTTTATTTAATCAGACAATAAATATAAACAAATCCTAAAATCAAGTCAACTTAAGCTATATTCATATATTAGGTATTATTTTTTCTTTTTCTTGAATAAAAAGACAAAAACAACGCATAAAACTGAACAGGCAAGGAGGAGTACCCAGGTTGGAGTCTCTTTTAATTTAAAAGGCCTAAAAGTGGCGGTTATATTCTTTCCGGGGCCAAGGTCATCAAGTGTAAAACGCCATGTAAGCTTGTTATTTGAAAGCTCATCGGCATTATGGAATAAGACATCTCCCGGTATATAATATTCATAAATTATAGCGAATTTTTTCCTGTCAATTCCTAAATCCGTTGCAAAAGGAGGAATAAACTGAGAGAATATTTTAGTATTTTCAGGACCGTCTTTTAATGAGAATTTATCATCCTTAAATACTTTTATTTTATTTAATGAATCTAATTTACTGAATTCAAATTCCACTTTGGCATGAATTGTTGTGTCTTTTACGTCATTATAAATATCAATTTCTTTAATTGTGGTAAAAGGGGCAGTAAATTCTTTAGAAATTTTTTCTTTATTAAAAATACCAAGTTCATTCACAGTTGAAGTATCATCGGCGTTTTTCAATTTAGTCCAGTAATGAATGAACATTTTCCCAGAGCCGTCAATTTTTAAAGTAGTTGTTTGTGTATAGTTCAAACAGCTTGTTAAAAACAAAGCGGCTAATACAAAAATCAAAGTTACTTTGATAATTTTCATGATATTTTTTAATGATCCTATATTTTGAATTTACTTAAACAAAAATAACTAAATTTTTAATTACTTGAACATAATGTTTTTTCTTTTCATTTCATTATTTTTGAAATGTAGATTAGGAGAAATAATGCCTACATACGATTATAAATGCCTTAAATGCGATAAGACATATGAATTTTTCCATAAAATGACGGAAGACCCGTTCTATAAATGCCCGGAATGCGGAAGTAATTTAAAAAAAATGATTGGTTCGGGTTCAGCGCCAATTTTTAAGGGAACCGGCTTTTATCAGACAGATTATAAAAATAAATCCGATAGATCTTCAAAACCGGCACCAAAAGGGGAAAGCAACTTAATCTCTGACGTAAAGAAAGAACCTAAAAAGAAAAAATAATCTTTTTATGGTAAACTTCATTATTAATTAATATGATAATCTAAGATTTTAAGAGCCCTTTCTTACTAAGCGTTGTTAAAGGATTCTTCAAATCTATAATGAATTATCATATTGAAGGCTTTTATCCTTATCTTTTTTGGATGAACTGCCAAAATGATATGTTACACCGAAAAAGAATATCCTTGAACTTCTAACATTGTAGGTACTCTGCTGAAGCCAGGATGTATCAAGATTCATCTTTCTGTTTAGAGTTTGGAATAAGTCGGAAACAGTAAATATAAGCGAAAGCTTGTTATCAAAAAGATCCTGCCGGAAACCCAAATTTAGTACAAAACTTGGGCTGAATTCTCCCTGTGGAGTCAATCTGGAAGAATTGTAAGTGGAATTAATCTGCAGCATTGTAGAAGCAGTAATATTAAAATTACAGCTCATGTTGCCGCTCCATGAAGTAGTAGATTTTTTATTAGAATATCCCAGATTTGATGCATCAATTGTTTCGTAAAAACCATTTAAACTAAGATTTGCAGAAAAGAAATTATTAGCACTTGCAGATACTACTAATTCTAAGCCCGCTGATTGATCTGTTGCAAGGTTTTCTTTGGTAGTTAAAAGAGTGGAATCATTTAATGCTTTAATGACGGAAGTCATTCCATTGTATCTATTGCGGTAAAATACACTTGGAATAATTGTCATAAAATTATTCTGCCACTGAATGCCTAATTCTATAGAATGAATAAATTCAGGACGTAGTTTCGGATTACCTGCCCTTACATTCCTCGGGTCCTGGTATTCCGGGTATGGATCCATATCCTCTCCTTCAGGCCTGTGAACCCTTTTACTATAATTTAATTGTAACTGCATTACATCGCTGAATTTATATGCAAGATGGAGAGTAGGGAATATGTAAAAATAGTCATTGTGATAAGTTGAATCTTGTGATACAAGATTTGAAGTGAGGAATGCTTGCTCGCCTCTAAGTCCGGCCAGGAAGCTTAATTGCCCTATCGAATTAGAATAAGTTGCATAGACTGCATGTATATCTTCATTATAAATAAAATGGTTAGTTTTCATTAGATCGGTGACAAATTTTAACGAGGAATAGTCGTAATAGTTACGAAAATAATCAAGATCGTTTTTCGTAAATTCACCGTCGTAACCTGCTTCAAAAGTGGATTTATCTGATAAAGGGTTTGAATACTCAACCTGAATCTGAGCCTTATCATCTCCTTGTCTTATAATTGTATTGTCAAATTGATTAACTGTAGAAGGAATTCTGTAAAAATTTGTATAGTTATTGTCTTCTTGTTCCGGGGAGGTTGATATATTGAATTCAGCCCTTATCTTATTATCCTCCCCGTCAAAATTATGCTGGAAAAAAGCCATTGCCCCAGATTCTTTCTCATACTGATGATTAAGGCGTACTCTGTCATAATCATTTGTAACTGCATCAATATTATTGCTTATTAAATATGAATTTTTATCATCCTTATTAAGGTCTCTGTAAAAATAATTTAAAGTAGCACCAAAAGAATTTGCTTTATCAAGATTATATTCAAAGCCTAATACTACCGTTTTAGAAAGAGGGCGGGCATATGTGGATGCCTGATTATAATAATTGCCTAAAAAATGTCCGAGGGAGTCAAATTCTTTTCTAGTATCGGAGGAATATCCATTCCGTTGATCCTGTTTTATACCTACATTTCCAAATAAATTAATAGAGCCCGGATTATAATTAAATGAGAGATTAACATTAGCTCTTTCCTGTGAACTATATGCAGCAGTAATGTTCCCGTTCAAGCCCGTGCCCGAATCTTTTTTCATTACAATATTGATTATTCCTGATGTACCATCGGGTTTATATTTTGCTGAGGGATTTGTTATTACTTCTATTTTTTCTATGGAGTTTGCCGGAATTTGCTGAAGAACGTCTGCACGTGTGTTTGCTCCCATCAAAGGGGAAACACGGCCGTTGATTAAAATAAGTACATCTCCCGAACCTCTTAAGCTTACATTTCCATCTAAATCTACCTGTACTGAAGGGATGTTCTGAAGTAAATCACTGGCGCTTCCTGTTTTACTTAATATATCCTGCTGAACATTATAAACTTTCCTGTCAATTGAATTACTTAACATCATTTTGTTGGCAGTAATATTAACCTCTTCCAAATTTACCGCAGCCGGTGTAAGTGGTATGGTACCCAGTTCAAGCTGCTTTTTCTGCATTGTTAATTCAGGCAGGTCAATTATTCTTGTTTTATAACCTAAAAAGCTGATTTTTGCAAAATATTTTCCTAAAGGAACATTATTTAGAATAAACTTGCCTTGTTTATTAGATATTGCACCGGCTGTGATAGTGCTGTCAGAAAGTTTAACCAATGTTATACTTACATATTCCAGAGGATTTTTATTGGCCGAATCTAATATTGCGCCGCTTAAAGTGCCAATATTTTGTGCATAATAATTTGTAAAGGCGGTAAAGATAAAAAATATAATAACCAGTAATTTTGAACGCATGATTAGAGCTCCGAGTTAAGGGAATTTTTATATCCTAAATTATTAAATGAAACTGAAGAAAAACTGAAAAGAAAGTCTATCCGGCACTTTTGTGAGAAATTAAAAAGGCTGCCTTCAAGACAGCCTTTCTAAAATAGTTAAAAGTCTAACCCCATGGACCAGTAATATTTTGGAGTGGAAAAATCATGCAGGTTATATGACCATGCTACATCAAAACGCCATAAAAATATAAAATAAAATCTTAACCCGAATCCTGTACCTATTAGTAAATTTTTTGTTACCAGATTTCCGGAATCATCTTTGCCTAACAATTGCAGCTTGCCGGTATCATTCCATGCCGTACCTGCGTCAAGGAACAAAGCTCCTAAAATATTTTGGAACAGCATAGGCAGCGGCCCGGTAACAAGATAGCGGATTAATGGAGTTCTTAATTCCAGATTTAATAGTACATTCTTTGAACCTATTTGTTCGGCAATGTTAAAACCTCTTAACGGCTGTGCTAAAGATAAGAATGCGAATTCATCAACAGTATTTATTGGAACGCCATTTGTCGCAAACTGCCTGTTCAACCAGTTGTCGGTACCTCCTAACAGAAATTCCTGCGGATTGGCACCCATTGAGTATCCGCCTGATAATCTGAACACAAGACAATTATCAAAAAAGAAACGAAGGTAAGTTCTGTAATCAAAAATCACAGAGGCAAATGATTTTCTGCCGTCATTAAAACCGGGATTGCCGAATATTGTTAAATTATATCTTGTTCCTTCAATAGGTGAGTAATATCCGAATATTGTGTTATCATGAACAAATGATAAGGATGGTGTTACATAGAAAGCAGTTTGTGAAGGAACGGTCATATCATCAAGGTCATCGGAAGTTACATTCAAAGCGCCAAGCCCGAATTCAAATCTGTAAAACCTGCTTAACGGGTAACTTACAGATAAATTAATACTTAGATTTCTATATCTGTAAAGATCTGAATTAGCTCCGTTTGCAGCATAGAAGAAACGTGCAGTATGCATTAGTGTAAGGCCCCAATCGATTCTATTTTCAAGATAGTAATATGCAACCCCGTAATCGCTGTTTTTAAGGTCGGCCTGCATATTAGTCATGCCCATTAATCTGTGATTTCCAAGCATATCGCTGAATGATAAAACGGTAGAACCATATGCGCCGTATAAAGTACTGAAATTAGCACTTGCATAAATCAAATCGGGCGAAAAATTAATTCTATATTTATTGACAAGATAATTTCCGTTGGAATCAAGTGTCTCTTTAAAAAGAAGTGCTTTCTTTTGGGCTGCCGAAGAATCAGAAAGTTTTGCCGCATCACCGAAAATAAATTTACTGTAATCTGTTTTTACAGTATCCTTTTTAACTGTCTTTGAAATCGATTGCCCAATAAAAATTTTCTTTCCGGGTTTTGTTTTAGTAGTGTCATTTGGGGTTGGTACTTGCACCGGTTTAACTACAGCTGAATCCGGTTTTACTTTAATTTTATTTACAGCAGTTTCCTTGGCAGTTAACAGCTGAGAAACAAACAATGTTGGCTTAAGGCCCTTTTGAAAAGGCTGCAAATCAAACGGATTATCAAGGACGAATATGTTATAACCCTCTTTATACAAGGATGTAAAGGCAAGTTTTTTAGTATCGTAAGAAAGAGATACCTGCGAAATTTCACAAAGCGAATTCGTAAGAGGTACAGCAGGCAGATCTGCTATGTACTTTACACTATCGGAAGGGAGTATAACAATTCTTTTCTTGTACAAATTTCCTATACCGTTATAATCAGAAAGGAATATTATTTCGGTTCCGTCCAACGAGGAAATTGCAAATTGTTCGCTGGAATGTTTCCATTTTGTAATTCGTGTAACTTGCTTCGTTTCAATATCAATCATGTACAAATCTTTCTGTTTGAAATTATGTTTGTACATGTTAAAATCTTTGTCATTTTGGGATATTAAATTACCGCGGTCGGAAGAAAAGAATATTTTTTTATTATCCCGCGACCATGTGGGTTCAGAATCGCTGAATATGTCATTAGTAAGATTTGAAACATTGTTAGTTTCAAAATCATAAATATAAATATCTGATTGCCTGTTGTTCTGTCCTAAGAAAGCAATTTTCTTGCCGTCGAACGACCATGCCATAGACTCAATGCCATCCATTTTGAAAGGAAGGAAGTCTATATCATCACTATCGGTATTAATAATAGCAATTGAATTATAACCTTCGCGCTTAACTGAAAGTGCCACTCTTTTATTGTCAGGCGCCCAGGTTAAAGAAGGGAAAAGGACGTTTAGTTCTTCAAAATCTGTAGAATTGCCGCTTTGAAGGATTCGTTTGGAAATTTTACCTGTATTCGCATCCATTAAGTAAAGGTCAAGGAATATATCCTTATCCGACAAGAAAGCAATTTTATCGCCGTTTGGAGAAATGGCAGGTGAAACATTATAGAACCCGTATCCGTCTTTTTTATTATTAGTAAGCCTTTTTGCAAATTCATCAGGATCGGAATAAATGGCAATATCAGGCCAGAATTCTTTTTTTAAATCCTTAAGCCACCTTTCATTTAATTCCTCAAGATCAATGCCCAGAGCATTCTTAAACCCCAATTCGAAATTACCGGCACTTTGAATTTTTGTTAAAATCTGGCCTACTTTTTCATTACCATATTTATTTGCAATATACTTAAATATTGCCTGTCCGCCTCTATATGCATAATAATTATCAAGCCGCATAAGATCCGGCATAGTATTGCTTAAGATGGCATTACGTACAAACATATCTTCATTCAAGTCCCAATCGGTAGAGAGATATTCTGCCATTCCTTCCATATACCAGAGGGGCATCTGAAGCGTAATATTCCTGGAAATAATATTTTGGATTGTGCCGCCATACAGCATATCCTGCATAACAGCATGCACAAGCTCATGCCTTATTACATGATTAAATTTGGAGTAGTTTCCTTCAAAGGGGAGCACAACCCTGTTCTTAAACGGTTCTGTAAAACCCCCAATACCTTTGGAAATATATTCATCGGTAGTATTGGTCTCCTGAAAATCATTATGAGATGAATAAATAATAAGGGAAATTCGAGAAGAGAGCATATAATTAAATAGAGTCTCATAGGAATTTAATGCTTCTTCCGCGCATTGAGCTGCAAATTCAGCTATAGTTTCACTACCGGAACAGAAATAGAGATCAAAATGTTTTGTCTGTATATAATTCCAGTCGTGTGTTTTATAATTAACTTTATTTTGCCCGAATTGTGCCAAGGTAAAGGTAGCAGACAACAGAAATAACGATAAAAACAGAAAAACTTTTTTCATATTAATTTACCTAAATCTTTACGTGAATATTAATAAAATTTTACTCATTTAAAAGGGTAAAATCAATCTCTTTTCGTTCTTCATTAAGACTTAATATCTGCACAGTCACTTTATCGCCAAGCCTTATTCTCTTACCGGTATCTCTTCCAACAATGCAATAATTTTTATCATCAAGAATATAGAAATCATCCTGCAGGCTTCTGAATCTGATTAGCCCTTCGGCCAATGTCTGGTTTAACTCTACAAAGAAGCCGAAATTGGTAAATCCGGATATAATTCCGTGGAATTTTTCGCCCACATGATTTTTAAGAAATTCGAACTGTTTTATTTTTACGGATAATCTTTCGGCACTTACTGCATTGCGTTCTGTTGCGGATGTATGTTCGCAAATTTCTTCAAGTTCGTTTAGTGTGTATTTCTTTAAATTATTCTTATCAACCACCTCAAAAATTGCTTTATGGACAATCAGGTCGGGGAATCTGCGAATTGGAGAAGTAAAATGAGTATAGTATTTAAAACCAAGCCCATAATGTCCAATGTTATTTGTTGAATATATAGCTTTCTGCATTGAACGGATTGCAATTTCATTGATTACTGCTTCTTCTTCAGTTCCTTTAATGTCTTCGAATAATTTTTGAAATTGTTTGGGGCTGTTTGCCTCCTTAACATCGAAAGAATATCCGAGTGATTTAACAAAACGTGCAAATTCATGAATTTTTTCTTTATCAGGCAGATCATGAATCCTGTAAACAAATGGAATTACATTCCTGCCTTCAAGTTTTTTAATATGCCCTGCAATAATCTGATTTGCCAGAAGCATAAACTCTTCAATAAGGTTATTACTTTCTTTTATCTCTTTTATATTAATATTTAAAGGAATGCCGTTTTTATCAAGTTCAAAGGATACTTCAGGAGTAAAGAAATCAATACTGCCGTTTTTCATTCTTTTAACTCGCATAGTCTTTGCAAGCTTATTCAGCAAGAGCAAATCCTCTGCAAAATCTCCTTTACCTGTGGTTAAAATTTCCTGAGCTTCTTCATAAGTAAATCTTCGTTTACTATTAATTATGGATTTCTTTATTTCGTATGATTGGATTTTACCCCGCGGTGTAAGTTCCACAATTACAGAGTAGGTAAGGCGGTCTTCATTAGGCACAAGCGAACAAATTTTATTAGAAAGCTTTTCGGGGAGCATTGGAATTACTTTGCCGACAAGATAAACGCTTGTACCTCTCTTTAATGCTTCCTCATAGATAGCACTGCCGTCTTTAACAAAGTGGCTTACATCAGCAATATGGACGCCTACAATAAAATTACCTTCACTTGTTTCTTCAATCGATACAGCGTCATCAAAATCTTTTGCATCTTTAGGGTCTATTGTAAAAATGTTTTTGGCCCTGAGATCAAGCCTCTTCACTATCTCTTCTTCAGGTATTATTTCACTTATGCTATCGGCTTCTTTAAGAATGCGTTTTGAAAATTTATAACTCAAGTCAAAACGAAGTGCAATAGAAGCTATTTCGGCATCATAGCTGCCTGATTTGCCCAGAGTGTCCTTTATTTCTCCTTCCGGATTCAGGTTTTTTGGCTGCCAATTTATATTTGTAACCAATACTTTATCGCCGACTTTAGCATCCTTTAATTTTGAAGCTGATATATAAATGTCTCTGTGGAAAGATGAGTCATCCGGTTCAACGACATAGAAAGAATCGGTCTTTTTAAGAGTACCAACGATTTCTTCTCTCTGTCTTTTAATTATATCAACAATCTGCCCTTCAATGTTCTTTCCCCTTTTTCTTGCAAACAGTGAAACCTCAACAGTATCGCCGTTGAAAGCAGTTTCCATATTTTTCTCGGAAATGAAGATTTCTCCAATCTTGGTTTTGACGAAGCCAAAATTTCTGTCTTTAATGACCTGAAGTACTCCGGTAAGCTGTTCACGTGTTTTTTGATTTAACCTGTACCGCTTCCCGTTCCTTTCAAGAAAATTTTCTTTTGCAAGCTGATATAGAACTTCCTTTAACTGTGCATACTCGTATTCAGTTTCAAGTTCAAGTTGGTTGGCTAATTCCTTAGGTTTTAAAAACAAACCGGGATTTTTTTTAAAAAAAGCTTGAATTTTATTTTTCATTAGAAAACGAACCTTAATTTTAATCCTAATTCATCAATTTTCTTTTCAAGAAGTGTATTCATTAATATCGGGTCTTTTCTTTCATAACGCAAGGATACATTAGTAAGAATAGGGTATTCAAGTTTCAAGGTCATATATCTGAAATCCTGCAAAGCCTGTGAAGAACCGCCTAATTCATATTTTAAGTTAGGGAGGATGTATCCTTCCAGGGAAAGGCGGTCTGTTTCAATCTTAACATCTCTAACAATATCGCCAAGTGTGGAGTTCAGGAATCCGGTTATAAAAGAACCAAGCAGGGAATTGGCGACACTGTTTCCTAATGTTGAAGCAAGAGAAGTTTTTTCACCCTGTGTAAGGTCATCTTTAAACTTACCTGTAAGAATGAATGAAATAGCATCATCATCTGTTTTTCTTAAGATTTGTTTTGCCTGCATATCCTGTATGGTATAAATCTGAAACTTACCATCTTTTCTTGATAAGTTGGTTGCAAGCTGATCAAGATTGCCGTTTAACTCCAATACAACACCAACTGTTTGAAGCTGATCTGATTGTGTGGTATAATTGCTTTTATATGTAGCTGTAATATTCAAATTAGGGTTTGTAATATCATTTTCAAAAAGGACTGATCCGGTAGCTTCAAACCTTCTAATAAAATCGAGATTAGAGCCGGGTAAGAGATCCAACCTTCCCTGTGGGCCGGTATCACTTCTGAAATTAAGGCTGCCTGAAGAATGGACAGTAAGCTGCCTGTTGGCTAAATTTGAGAAAATGAATACTATGTTTGCATCGTTTACTGTATTAACCGAAATGTTGTAATCAAACTTAAATTTTACAGGAGCGGTTTCTTTCTTATCCGCATTTTCAGATGCAACTACATTATTAAAATCCGATTCCTTTTTTGCCTGCTTCCTTGTATCAGTGATATATATTATGTTAATATTGCTTGAATTAGTAATTGTGCCGGGATCTTTGCCTATTGTATAAATTAAATTAGTTTCTTTTAATAAAACTTTACCGCTAAAGAATGATTTTCCTTTGCTATATTCAAAAAGCCAGTCACCGTCGGAGCCGACTAATAAATCACCATAGAAAGAAGGATTAACACTTTTCGATTTTTCACTGTAGATTGCTATATCACCATTCATTGTAAGATTAATTTTATCCAGTTTGAGTCCGTCAAATTCAACTTTGCCTGTACCGTTAAGTGTGCCAATAAATTTTGAATCGGGAGTGTTTTTCACCAATAAACTATCAATTTTAATATTTGATCCGTCAAAATTAACCAGCATTCCGCAATTATAAGTTAGGTTATTCATCCTACCCGTAAAAACACCGTTCTGCACTTTCATAAATCCGGAATAATCCAATTTTGAAAAATTTCCGGTAATCTTAATATTAGATTGGAGCAATCCATCCTGGTTTACTATAAGAGGGAGGACGTCCCCCAGATTACTTAATTCAAAATTATTCGTTTTAAATAGAAGGTCAACTTCCTGATTTTCTACCAGTCTGTTTTCTACATCAATAAAACTTAAATCGTACGGCACCTTACCTGTTATTGTTAACAGAGGTATTTTCGGAGATTTAAGCGAATCGCTTAATACGATATCGGTCATAAGGTTCTTATTAAGGTAATTCACTTTGCAATATAGGTTACCTACTTTCTTATCATTAATTGCAATGTTCTTTACACTTGCAGAGGAAGTAATAACCGGAGCAGATAATTTACCTTCAATTTTTGCATCGATATTAACATTACCGAAAAGAGGAATTTTCAAATCAGGGAACATTCTATTTACTTCATCAATTGACAGTTTCGTAATATGAATATCTCCGTTAACAAAACCCACATTAAAAATTTGCCCGGTTGCACTAATTTCAGAATCTTTATTTTTAAGCAATAGTCCGTTTAACTGAAAATGGTCTTTCGCAAAGGAAAGATAAAACGGCTGCAAGTTTTTCCACTCAATACCCTGATTATTAATTAAAACTCTATCGAATGTAAATTCCTGAGTACTGGAAGAATATAATGCTTTACCTTCCAGCTCGGTTTTCCACAGTGAGTCTACAACGGCAGATGTATTGAAAAATAATTTACTCTGGTTAAATGTAAAATCGGCATCAAGATTACTTATTTCTTTTTTAATAAAAACTCTGCCGGCAGTGATTGAGATTGACCCGAATAAGTCATCGAAAGAAAGATTGTTATTATTGCGGCTGAATTTGATTCCTGTATTCAGATCGGAAACAAAAACCGGGACATATTTACTGCCTGTTTTTACAAAGCTATCAACCTGCAGGTTGGTAGATACTGAAAAATTGGCAGTATCATTTTGAATTTTTCCATTGCCTTTGCCAATCAGTTCAATTCTATCTGCATTAAAGAGATTAGCAAATGCATTCAAATCCTTAAAAGTAAAATCATAATCCACATTCAGCTTATACCCAATTATTGCAGGGATAGTATCTATCTTTTGAACTGCCTGTTGAGAATCCTGCACAACATTTAGCGGATTAAGGTTAGTCACCTTTTTACCGATAATATCTTTAATTGTAGAAAATTCATACTTAATTAATTGAATGGCTTTATCCAGAGAAAATTTCCCGGTAAAATTCAAGTCAACGAAGGGAGAGATCAGGTTAATCTTTTTGGTTTCACTTTCCGTATCTACAAGCAGCCTTAACTGTGAACTGGGAATTCCCCGATTATGAAAAGAAGATGAATCCAAATTAAGTGTAATATCGGTAAGCATATTATCAAAGTTAAATCTTTCCCCCTGCGCATAAATTCCAAAACCAATTTTAGAATCAAGAGTGGAGTCGGCAGTAAACTGATATAAATTAAGGGAAAAAAACTTACCGCCGAAATTGTATTTTGGAATATCTTCATTTGTAAAATCAAGAATACCTGAAATATTTCCTTTTAAGTTATTAATTGCAGTAGTAAAATCAACTGCAATATTGCCGCCGCCCCCTTTTGCTGTTATCTTAAAATCATGAATAACATTATTCAGTATTTTACTGTTGGATATTTGCGATGAAAATTGGGCAGTCAATTTTCCCGGGTCAACATCCTTGCCCTCAATTGTAGAGAGTGAATTTAACTCGGAATCATGTCCAATGATAGGTTTAAGGTTAAGGTTGTCGGTTTCAATTCTTGCTTTGTACTCCATAGGGAGTGATTTTACATTCAAATATGCGTCGCCGTTAATCTTCCCGCTTCCAATTTTAGCATAAATCTTTGAATTAAATTTGGTTGGCTCACCAATGAAAGAAGCTTCAAAATCGTCGATTATTAAACCGGGAAAATCAGGCAATTTAAATAAGGGGAGAAGCTGAACTACATCATTATATACTACATGAGCGTTTAAAATTTTTGCATTTATATACATATCCGATGGAGTATTAAGCTTTTTGAGAGAACCCATCACTTCCATCGATGTATTTTTGAACTTCACTTTAAGCTCTTTAATATCTATATCGCCGAATTTGCCTTCAGCGGATAATTTAACGGAAGGGCGACCTTTCAATATTTCTGTAGCGTTGATAAAAGAAGAAAGGTCATCGAACCAGAATGATTTAACATCAAGTTGAACCTGAGCCGGATAATTTTTAAAATCCTCGAGTGTAATTTTTTTGAAAATATTCATGCCGTCAAGCCGGGCAGTAAGATTTATCTCGGAACTATCCGTTTCAATTCTGAAATTCTTAACAGCTCCGTATTTTGTATTAACAAAGAAATCGCCGCTGAATTTTTTTACTGTAAACCTGTTAAGGTTCGGATGCAGAGAAAAATTTGTAAGTTTTAGCGCAAATTCTTTGTTTTTAATATCGCCAGCCACGGAACCGCTGATATTAATATCTTTTATGTCAAGATCGTCAAAGTTAATAAGATCATAAGAAGTATTAACAGAATAATAGGGGTATGTTTTATGAATAACATGTAAATTTTTTATATTAAACTTATTTACCTGAAAGGAATTAATTATACTCTCTGTTGAAGTGGTGTCTTTTGGTTTTAGAAGCTTTGAAATATTCCAGTCCCCGGAAGAATTCTGAAGCACTGCAAATTTTACATTTTCAGCTTCGAAATCGCGTATGAAAATTTTGTTTAGTAGAATCTGTAAAGGGCTTATAAATAGTTTCACTTTCTTTGCAGCTAGTAAAGTATCGTTTTCAACAACAATTGATAAATTTGTAACGGTTAAAGTAGTGAAAAGTGTGCCTTCTATTTTATCAATGTTCAGTTTTGCTTCTGAAGATTCATTGAAAGCAGAGATAATTTTCTTACGAAGTAAATCCCGGAAGGTGAATGTTTGGGTAAAGCAGATTAAAATTGTGAGTAATATTATCAGCCCCGCAAAAAAAGCGATTACGCCATTGAAGATTTTTCTCCTCAAACTCCGGACGACTACTTTTTCTTTTTTCAAGGCTAATCTTTATATCGTTCGAGAATCGTATCAATTATTTTAGATGTTGATTGAAAATTAACAAATTTTATTGTTTTAACGCATCCGCCGTTTGCTTCAACTACATCTCTTCCAATTATCTTGTCTATACTCCAATCAGCACCTTTAACAAGAATATCAGGTATCAAAGCCGAAATTACTTCCTTTGGAGTATCTTCATCAAAAAATGTAACATAATCTACACATTTTAAATTGGAAATAATAAAAGCCCGTTCTGTTTGTAATACTACAGGACGTTTGGGGCCTTTTATTCTCCTAACTGATTCGTCCGAATTTAAAGCGACAATAAGGATATCGCCGGTAAGTTTTGCTTTGTTAAGATAATCAACATGCCCCGCATGAAGAATATCGAAACAGCCGTTGGTAAAAACCACTTTCTTCTTTTCATCCCTGAGCTTTTGCCTAATTAGGATGAGTTCATTTAAGGTTACTATGTTACTCATTTGGTTTCATCATTTACATTTTGGAAAAGTTTCGATAAATCAATCGGCACAATTCCTACTTCTTCACAAACAATACCGCCTGCAAAATTAGCAAGATAGGTAGCTTCGTATATGTCGGCACCTGCAGCTAATGCCATAGTTAATGTAGAAATAACGGTATCACCGGCACCAGACACATCGGCAACTTTACGTGCTTTGGTAGCAATTTTAACGAAAGGTTTTTCTTTTTCGAAAAGCGCTATGCCTCCTTCACCTAGTGTTATAAGCACATATTTTGCGTTCAGATTGCCTAATAATATTTTACCCGCTGCTTCAAGATCATGATCATTTAATATGCGTATTCTTAATGCATCTTCGGTTTCTTTACGGTTCGGTTTAAAAACTGTAACTCCGGTATATGAGAAGAAATTAAGGAATTTTGGGTCCACTGTAACAATTTTATTCCGTTCTTTGGCAAAGGAAACAATTTCAGAAATTACTTTTTCCGTAAGTACGCCTTTGTTATAATCCTCAAGAATGAATGCATCGAAATCTGCAAAATTAGATTTTATAGTATTAATAATCTTTTTTTCAATTTCAGGGGAAACGGGTAATTTGTTTTCCTTATCTATTCTGACAAGGTGCTGGTTATTAGCAATTACTCGTGTTTTTGTTGTTGTAGGGCGCGATGGATCAACTATAATCCCTTCAAGCGGAATATCATTTTCATTAAGAAGGTTTTTAAAAATCTTACCGTCGGAATCATCACCAATTATACCAACAGGGCAGGGAATACCGCCAAGTTTTAAAATATTCAACGCTACATTAGCAGCTCCGCCAAAGCGGAAAAACTCATTATCAATTTCTACAACAGGTACAGGAGCTTCAGGAGAAATGCGATTTACATTGCCCCAGAAATAACCGTCAAGCATAAGATCGCCAACGACGGCAATTTTTTTACCTGTAAAATTATTTTTTAATTCCGGTAATCTTTCTTTGGAAATAGTAAACATTTTTAATTCCTTTTCTTCAGTTCAGCAAGTTTATTTGTAATAGGGACAATTGTAATACCGTTTTTAGAGCCGAGCCACATTGAATCTCCGTCAAAGTACATGCAGAGAACAGTAGCCGGCAGTGAAGAATCAGTTATGGGTTTTATTTGATTTGTAAGCCTATTTATAAGCAGCAAGCCTCTGCCGAAATTTTCTTTGCTTTCTCTGCCGAACTGATACAAACCGGCCCAAATATAATTACCTGTTTTTTCCAGGCAGAAAATGCCATTACCGGCAAAACCGTTAGAAGCATCAAAACGCTTCCAGTCATTTTTTCTATCGAATTTATATAGTCCGCCAATGTTAAATTGAGGGTTGTCTTCAGTAATGAATTCATCAAGTCCAATCCACATATATCTTCTGTCAAAGAGTACCGATGTAATTGATATCTGCTCCCCTTCGCCGTTAAAGTAATTAAACTTGTTATCATAGAATACGGTTGCATTTGGCTCCGTAATATTTTTTTTCTTGTAATATTTATGAAGCCCTGCTTCAGAACCGAACCATACAAGGCTGTCTCCGTCAACAACAACTTTTTTTATGTTGTTCGATTTCTGATTACCCTGAACTGTAAGGTCGTAATCATCAAACTGCCTTGTGGCAATGCTGTATTTGGTTAGATACTGGAACCTGCCTATCCAAACAACATTTTCATATTTATCATAAGCGACGCTTCTTATCCAATTACCAAGCTGCCCGCCTTTAGCGAATTTTCTTTGAGTCCATTTGTTGCTTTTCTTATCGTAAGTAAAAAGCCCGTCTGTAGAACCTGCCCACACAAAATCATTGTTGGCAGTAATGGAATAAAATAAGTCATGCTTAAGGTTATTTTGTGAAGTAGAAAAATTTTCAATTTCTTTCGTTTTAATATCATACCTGAAAATGCCTGAACCGTTGGTTGCAATCCAAATATTTTGGCCATCGGTGCACATTTCGTTAACCGTAACACCTTCAAGCAAAGTAGTATATTTTTCGGTAGTCTGCGCCGAAATACGGTTCAGTAAAAGTAGAAAGACTAAAAATTTAAAATATTTTATCATAAAAAATCTTCTGGTTTAATAACATTCCTGTTCGTTAGGGAAATTTCCTTTTTTAATGTCATTAATATAATTTCTGACAGAGGAATCAATTTCTTTTGCAAGTTCTGCATAGTATCTTACATAGCGTGGATGAAAATCAACATTCAGGCCCAGCATATCGGGCGTTACAAGTATTTGTCCGTCGCAATGCATCCCTGCACCTATACCAATAGTAGGTATAGTTAATTTTTCAGTAATAATTTTTGCAAGTTCTTTAGGAATTTTTTCAAGTACAATGGAGAATGCCCCTGCTTGTTCTACAGCAAGCGCGTCATTTAATATCAAATCAGCTTCTTTAGGATCTTTTCCTCTTGCTTTATAACTTCCAAACTGGTGAATGCTCTGGGGTGTGAGTCCTACATGCCCCATAACCGGAATTCCGGCTTCCGTTATTTTCTTAATTGTTTCGGCAACTCTAATACCGCCTTCAAGTTTCACTCCGCCGGCAGGTGTTTCTTTAAGTATTCTTCCTGCATTCTTAAAGCCTTCATCAGAATTCATCTGGTATGACATGAAAGGCATGTCAACTACTACCATTGCATGGTTAATTCCTTTGCAGACTGCTTTTGTATGATAAATCATTTCATCCATAGTAACGGGAAGAGTTGTTTCATTCCCCTGAAAAACATTGCCGAGAGAATCACCTACAAGAATAAGTTCAATACCTGCATTATCCAATATTTTAGCAGTAATAAAATCGTATGCAGTTAAAGCAGTTATTTTAATTCCCTTATGTTTCAATAATTGAAGTGTCTTAGTAGTAATTTTCCTAAAATCAGTTTCTACGCTCATAGCCTCACGCACATATTTTGTTAAAATTTATTTTCATATAAGATTCAAATCCTTTAATAAGGCAGTCTGTAAGTTTTAAGATGTCAGTCTTTTTGCCAAGAATAGTATCAATTTCAATTGTCTTGTCTTTAAGTTCTTTTTCAAGTCCGGATTTTACGGCTTCATCGCATAAAAGATAATCTGCAAGTTTCTGATGGTAAGTACCGCAAAGAATTGAACCATGCTGAAGAATAATCTTTTCCATTTTCCGTTGTGCACTGCCTACAAGTTTTTTCCCTTTATATTTTATTTCGCTTTTAGCAGTGCTTGCAAAACACAACATACCGGATGGGGATTTAAGTAATTCCGGAAAATTCGGCTGAGCACCTTCCAGTTCTGCACCCGATAATCTTGAATCGTAAAGTTTCAAACCTTCTAATAAAGCAAGAGAAACATTTGTATAGATGTCTTTTGCAGTATTGGATGCAGAATAGGGAAGTATTACCGAATAAGTAATTTCTTCCGCATGTAAAATTGCCCTGCCGCCGGTAGGCCTGTGTACCACATCTAAATTATTAAGGGCTGCTTTTAGTGTATCTATTTCAGAAATATTTTGATTTGCGCCCAAGGAAATACAATATGGTTTCCACCTGTAAAGGCGGAAAAAAGCTTCGCCGTCATTGCAATTTTTTGCAAGATTAATATCGAACTCCATATTATAACTTCCGGTGTTTTCGCCGGACTCGATCAATTGCCAATTCACTGTCAGATAATTCCAACTTTACTTTGATTTATAAAATCAACTATTTCATTTGCAAATGGATCATCCGGGAATTCTAAAAGAATTTTTTCTTTGGCTTGGGTTACATTTAGGTTTGAACCGTATAGAAAAGTATATATTTGCCTTAATACATTTAATTGCTCTTCCGAAAATCCGTTTCTGCGCAAGCCTACTTTATTCAAGCCTCCGAACTGAAGATTTTTTTCTCCGGCAAGAATATAATGGGGCACATCTTTTGCAACAGAGCGTCCCCCCTGTACCATACAAAATTTACCTATTCTTGAAAATTGTCTTATTTTTACCATACCGCCAATTACAGCATTATTTTCTATTGTAACATGCCCAGCAATTTGTGTCCAATTTGCTATAGTAACTCTATCTTTTATTATACAGTCATGGGCTATATGTGAATATGCCATTAGAAAAGCATCATCGCCAATAATGGTTTCGCCGCTGGCAGCGGTACCTCTGTGGATTGTTGCATATTCATAAATAGTACAATTGTTTCCTATTTTGCACGAAGTAATTTCATTGTTAAATTTCAAGTCCTGCGGAGTATGCCCGATTGATGCAGAGTGATAAATTTTTGCATTATTACCAATAGTAGTATAAGGATATATAGCAGTTTTGGGGCCAATAAAACTATTATCGCCGATGATGGTATTTTCATGAATTATGGCATATGGGGATACAGTAACGTTTTCACCAAGAACTGCCTTAGGGCTTACAATTGCTGTAGGATGAATATTAACCATTTCGTATTACCTTGTTATTATGCCCCGTTTACTTTTATTTATAAATTCTATGAATTCATTGGTAAATGGATTATTTGCATATTCATTTACTAATTTTTCCTTTGCCTGCGTAACATTTAGATTAGGGTCATAGATAACAGACAAAACTTGTTTTATTTCCTGAATCTGTTCTTCAGTAAAGTTGCGGCGTTTAAGCCCAACTTTGTTCAAGCCATAATAGCCAAGGGGTTCGCCGGCAGCTAATGTATAAGGTAAAACGTCTCTGCCTACTTTATATCCATCGCCAATAATTGAATGTCTGCCAATTCTAGTGAACTGATGAATAGGAATACAGCCCCCAACAATAGCCCATTCTTCAACTTCAGTATAACCGGCAAGCTGGCATGCATTGGAAATAATTACATGGTCGCCAAGTCTGCAATCATGTGCAATATGAGCATATGCCATTAGCAGTACACTCTTTCCTAATACAGTTTTTCCGCTTTCAGTGCCGCGGTGAACCGATGCAAATTCATGAACTATAGAATTATCTCCTATAATGCAAAGAGTGGGTTCATTAGCATATTTCTTATGCTGAGGAATATGAGAAATTGAGGCTCCCTGATAAAGGTTTACGCCGTTACCAAGCCTTGCACCATCATTGATAGTTACATAAGGGCCGATAAAACAATTATCGCCTATTTCAACGTCGTCATTAATAATAACAAAAGGAGCAATCTCAATGTTGTCTCCTAATTTAGCTTTTTTACTTACAATAGCTGTGGAATGGATATTGTTCATATTTCTAATTTATTTAGTTATTAAGATTTTCTTGGAATAACTGCTGCCATAAAATCACCTTCTGCAACAAGAGCGCCATCTACGAAAGCTTCACCGCGTACTGAAAAATATCTTGATTTTTTATTAGTCAGTTCAACTTCAAGGGTCAGCTGATCCCCCGGTACTACAGTTTTTCTGAATTTAACATTATTAATACTCATGAAGAAGACCAGATTTTTTTCAGGTTCCTTTATGGCGTTCAACAAAAGAATTCCACCGCATTGAGCAAGAGCTTCAATAATAAGAACTCCCGGCATTACAGGTTCGCCCGGAAAATGTCCCTGAAAGAAATGTTCATTCATGGTAACATTCTTTATTCCGATAACTTTCTTATCTAACTCTAAATGGATTACTTTATCAACAAGAAGGAAAGGGTAACGATGCGGCAAAATTTTCTGAATTGCATTAACGTCTAATACTACGCCTTCTTTTTTTACATGCTGATATTTCTTAACAAGTTTTTTCTGATGATAGAGGGCTCTTATTTTCTTTGCAAATTCAACATTGGCTTTATGACCGGGACGTGCAGCCAATATCTGTGCTTTTATTGGTGCACCTATTAAGGCAAGGTCCCCTAAAAGATCTAATAATTTATGTCTTACCGGTTCATTTCTGAATCTTAATTTATCGCTTGTAAGCAGGCCGGGTTCACTTAACGTTAATTGTTTTTCCATGCCCAGTTTTTTTGTAAGTTTATTAAGTTCTTCCTGGTCTATTTCATGATCAAGAATAACTACGGCATTTTCAAGATTGCCCCCTTTAATTAGTCCCTGATTTGCCAGTGCTTCAACTTCACTTAAAAAGCAAAATGTTCTTGCAGGAGCAAATTCAGTTACAAATTCCTGTTCAAGATCAAACATTCCTGAGTGCTGACTTCCTAATGCTGGGTTCTGATAATCTACCATTACAGTAATTCTATAGCTGTCCAGGGGCAATGCAACAATATCTACCTGTCTTTCTTCGTCATGAAACTGAAGTGTCTGATCTATAATTAAATAATCTTTTGGTTCATCCTGAGCAACAAAACCGGCTTCCATTAATTTTTCAACATAGGGCATAGAACTTCCATCGCCAATAGGAGGTTCAATTCCGTTCAGTTCAATGGTAATGTTATCTATCTGCAAACCGACAATAGCAGCAAGTACATGCTCAACAGTATATACTTTAGCGTCGCCAATGCCTAATGTTGTTCCTCTTGAAACATCAACAACAAAATCGGCAAGTGCCGGTATTTCAGGGTTGCCGCCTAAATCAGTTCTAATAAATTTTATACCTGTATTAACCGGAGCAGGTTTAAAAGTCATTGTGCAGGATGTACCTGTATGCAGCCCGATTCCTGAAATCGAAACATCTTTACCTATAGTTCTCTGGAGCTCTAACATTAAGATTTATTTCCTTCATTTATTTTATTAATTTTTTCCTCTAATTCCTTGTATTTTGCTTCAAGGTTCCTAATTTTTTCAACGTATTCAGGAAAGTTATGAATATGTGCGTTCAATTTCATAGATTTTTTTAACTCTACGGCAGGAGAGCCTAAATAAGCGCCCGGCTTAAGAATTGAATTATGAACCCCTGATTGAGCTCCAAGCTGAACAAAATCGCCTATTTCAAGGTGGCCGGCTAAACCAACCTGGCCTCCGAAAACGCAATTATTCCCTATTTTTGCACTGCCTGATATACCTACCTGGCCAGAAAGCACAGTATTATATCCAATAACGGCACCATGCCCAATTTGAACGAGGTTATCTATCTTAGCTCCTTTATGTATTATTGTAGAGCCAAGTGCTGCTCTGTCAATAGCAGTATTAGCACCCAGTTCAACATCATCTTCAATAATAATATTTCCAATTTGAGGAATTTTATGAAAAACACCCTTCTCATCAGGTTGGAAACCGAAGCCATCAGCACCAAGTACCACACCGCTATGAATAATTACATTGTTTCCAATTATACATCCTTCTCTGATTGAAATGTTGGAATAAAAAAGGCAATTTGAACCGATCTTCACGTTCTCAAAAATCGTTGTATTGTGAAGGATAATGGTGTTATCGCCAATTTCACAATTTTCGGAAATAACAACATTTTTACCCAATGAAACATTTTTGCCTATTTTAGCAGTAGGGTGAACTGAAGCAGCCGGATCAATTCCAAAGTGTTTTCTTTCCCCTTTAAAAAACCCCATTATAAATTTCTGAAAACCGATATTAGGTTTATCCATAACGATATAAGAGATATCGGTGCGGGTTCGCGGGAAATCAGGTTTGACAATTACAGCTGAAGCTTTTGTAGTAGGGAAGTGTTTGAAATAAATTGGCAGGTATAAAAATGTAAGATCGCCTTGAACGGCATCTTCAATTTTGGCAACATTGCTGATGAAGACAGACTCGTTGCCGAATATTTGGCCGCCGATAAAATCGGCGGCTTCTTTCAAACTTATTTTCATATGCTCTCATTTTAATTTGTCAAGAACAAGGTTTGTAATATCGTATTCATCTTTAGCGTAAATAAACACAATATCTCCGCTTCTGTCAAATATAAAATCATAATTTTTTTCTTCGGCAACCTTTTTAATTGCTTTATTTACCTTATCAAGAATAGGTTTAAGCAATTCTTCTTGTTTTCTTTTGAATTCTCCTTCCGGGCCGTACTTGCTCTGGTTAAGCTCATTAAGTTTCTTTTCAAGATTAGTAAGCTCGGTTTCAATTTCAATTCTGCGCTGATCGCTTAGAAGCAGTTTTCTTTTTTCGTAATCGTTGTATTTGTCTTTCCAGGTTTTTTCCAGTTTTGAAATTTCGTCATTCCACTCTTTTACATAACTGTCCATTTTTTTATCAATGTCCTGGAAATCAGGAAGCTGTTTTCTAAGGAAGTCTGAATCTACATATCCGATTTTCAGCTGCGCTGTTATTGCAGAAGAAAAAAGAAATAAGATCGATATAAAAAGAATTTTTTTCATAGGAAATATTCCTAATTATTTATTTTCCTCTTTTTAATTTATCGAGAACTTTATAAGTCATATCAACTGAAGCTTCACCGTAAAGGAGGACTACATCGCCTGATTTGTTGAAAATGAAATTATAACCTTCTTCTTTAGCTACTGTTTCAATAGCTTTAAGAATTTTTTCCTGAATAGGAGCGTATAAAGCATCTCTTTTTGAATTTAATTCATTTGTTTTATCTGTTTGGAACTGAGTTAAATAAGCTTCTTTAGCCTGCAATTTAGCAGCTATGTCTCTCTGCTGATCAGGTTTCATTGATGCATATTTTTTCTGGATATCAGCAACTTCATTTTTATATGCATTGCCCATGCTGTCTAATTCTTTAGCATACTTTACTCTTAAAGATTCTAAAGTACTGGTAGCTTGAATGGCTTCAGGGAATTGCTGCATAACTACGTTGAAATCAACATAACCGATTCTTTGAACAGTAGTCTGAGCCTGTTGTGTTTGCTGTTGGCCTTGAGCAAAAATGCTTGTTACGGCAAAAAGGAATAGAATAAAAACAAATAACTTTTTCACATTGTACCTCATTATATTTATAGAAATTAAAAACTTTTTCCGAACTGAATATGAAACATCCACTGGGGAGGTTGTCCGTCAACTGAACGCCTGTCGAATCCATAAGCATAATCGAAACCGATTAAACCTACAGGATTTAAAAGAATTCTGGCACCAAAGCCGGCAGATTTTTTCAGGTTTGAGAAATCAAGTTCCTGAAGAGTTTGTGTTGCATTGCCCGCTTCAGCAAATAATAATACATAAATTGGAATAGGTTCTAATGCAAGGGAAGTACGTAGTTCAGCGGTAAATTTCATATAAGCATGTCCCCCCGCAGTAGTACCGATTGTTCTATCGTCATAGCCTCTTAGAGGAATGGTATTATACATAAGTCCATTACCACCCATAAAATATCTGTCAAAATAAGGAATTTGAGTTCCTGAAACAAGCTCGTCTATATAGCCAAAATTTGCCCCTGTGTAAAGAACAAAACGCCTTGTATTGAATATTGATCTATACCATTCGGCATGTAGTTCATATTTATTATAATCGACAGAACCGGGTAATAAAGGCCCGCCTGAAAATTGAGCATCAAGTGTAATTTTTGAACCTCTGGTTGGGAAAATAGGTTCGTCAATATCGTTTCTGGAAATTGTAAACCCAACAGTAAACTGATTATATTCTCCCTGTAGATAATATTGCCCGCCCTGGCGTACATTATTATATTGATAGCGTACCATTCCTTGAACAAAAAAGTAATTATCAGGCCATCTTAAACGGCGTCCGAGCCTGAATGTAGCACCTGTCTGCTGGAGGTCATATATGTATTGCTGCCGTGTATCGAAAACTTCCGCACCTAATGAAGTGGGAGTATCCATGAACCAAGGTTCTGTGAATGACAATGAGAATGTTCTATAGTAATTAGCAACACCAAAAGTCCAGTTAAATGAAAGATTTTGTCCGCCCCCTGCTGTGAAAGGATGGTCAAGAGAGAAATTGGAGAAAGTAAAGCCAAGCGAACCGCTCATTCCGTATGTACCATTGTAACCGACAGAAGCATTCAGGTAATCGCTGGATTTTTCAACAACCTTGTAGATTAAATTAACGGTACTATCTGATGCAGCCTGAGGAGTTACACCTTCTTTCTGCAGAGTTTCAGGCTGGAAATATTGCAGTTGGGCAAGCTGCTGAAGGCTTCGCATAATTAAGGTCTTAGTGAAATAATCTCCCGGGACTGTATATAATTCTCTTCTTATTACTTTGTCCTTTGTCTTTTCATTTCCTGTAATTTCAATTCTGTCTATATAGTAACGGTTGTTCTCTACAAATGTAATATGAATATCAATAGAATCGGGTTGTACAATTTCTGTTTTAGTATCTATGCGTGCACCAAGAAAACCCTGATCCATGTACTGAGTTCTAATATCATCCTGTTTTTCGGAGGAGTTAAGGTTTTTCTCTAATTTTTCCTGATCAAAAACGTCACCTTTCTTAAAACCAAGTGTTGCATTAAGGTATTCAGGCGTATAAACGGTGCTGCCTTCAAATGTAACATTTCTAACTTTATATTGTTTCCCTTCAAATACCTTTACAAAAACGGTAACATCTTCCTTATTCGGAGAATAAATAAGGCTGTCGCTGAGTATTTTGAAGTCCATGTAGCCGTTTTTAAGATAGAAATTTTCAAGCAGGATTTTATCTTTTTCAAATTTTTCCCTGTTGAATCTAGAGCTTGACCAAAATTTCCACCATCTTGATTCTTTAGTATCATCGAATGTATTTGCAAGGTCATCATTAGGAAAAGATTTATTTCCTTCGAAAGTAATTTTTCTTACAATTACTTCTTTCCCTTCATCAACATTAAGGAACAGAATAGTCCTTGTTTTAATTCTTTCAACACGCTGTGAACCGATAGCTTCCTTAGTTCCCAATTCGGTAGTGTATTCTTTTGAAAAGTCTTTAGTACTTCGCCATGTAATTTTAATTTTACCAGAAGCAGTATCTGCCCTTAAGAAATTATAATATTCAGGAATAATTTTAGCGTTCAGGTATCCTTTTTCGGCATATTTTTTAATTACTTTATTGATGAAGCGGTTAACTTCATAGAACTTTAAAACCTGTCCGCCTGAAAAAGTAGCAAACTTGATAATGTCCTCATTATCCAATTCATCATTTCCTTTGCAAACAATTTTTTCAAGTCGCGGATATTCTTCAAGTTTAATTTGGAGGAATACTCCATTCTCAACTTTTTTATCGATTAATATCTGCACATCAGAAAAGATATTCAACCCCATTAATTTTTTAACGGCTGATGTTACTGCTTCACCGGGGATTTCAATTTGATCATCAATTTTAAGCCCTGAGTTAGCAATAATAGTGCTTTTGTCGGTAGAAGGGGAGCCTGTGACCGCAATATTTAGAATCTTGAAAGTAGTTTTTTCGGTTTGGGCATTTACACACGCAAACGAAAATAAGAAAATAAGTAAACTTATTTTTAAGAACGGATTATTAAGGGGTTTTTGCATTATTATTTTGCTGGCTATTTTTAGAAATTTGTTCACTAACTTGTCCAAACCTTCTCTCTCTGCTTTGATAGTTTATAATTGCATCCAAAAGATGCTTCGCTTTAAAATCGGGCCAAAATGTATCTGTTATATATAATTCTGCATAGGCAAGCTGCCAGAGCAGGAAGTTGCTTATCCGGAACTCGCCGGCTGTCCTTATCAGAAGGTCAGGATCGGGCATGTCTTTTGTTGCCAGATTAGCTGATATAATTTTCTCATCAATTTCATCTATTGAAATTTCATTTTCTTTTACTTGTTTACTTATATTCTTAATTGCTGTTATAAGTTCCCATTTACTGCTGTAACTTAAAGCTAAATTTAGAGTTAATTTCTTATTATTTCGGGTTTTTTCAATTGACTGCATCAGTTCTTTCTGAACGATTGCAGGCAGTGAGTTAAAATCCCCTATAGTAGTAAGCCTAACATCATTTGCATTCAAATCATTAATTTCACTTTTAAGACTTCTTACAATAAGGCGCATTAATGTAGCCACTTCATCTTGAGGGCGTTTCCAGTTTTCTGTAGAGAAGGTATAAAGAGTAAGGTATTTTATACCCAATTCAGCACAAGTCTGAACAATACGCCGAACAGTATCAACACCTTTTTTATGTCCGGCTACTCTTGGAAGGCCTCTTCGTTTGGCCCACCTGCCGTTTCCGTCCATTATAATAGCTATGTGGCAGGGAATATTCCCCTTTTTCTTCAACTGTTCAATTGTTTTTCGATCTGAAGAAGTAAGCTTCTGTTTCAATTCTCAAGTATAAATTTAATTGACTTGCCAAAATAAAGTAGAGGGGGGTAAATGTCAAGGTTATAAATTAACGGGGGACTTAATAATTAATGCTGTTGAAACAGAAATTTAAGGTTTTCTTAATAGAAATAAGGGGAATAACAGGCATGTAAAATGGGGTCAATTCCCGCGGTTAAGAGGTACTACCTTTATATTCTTCTTAACAGTTTCTTCAAAACCGGATATTATAATTTTAGCCTTTGCAACGCTTTCTGCAGGTACGCCTACAAATAGTGTTACTTTTTTGCCGGGGTTGTTTGCATCCTTTGAAGCAAGGAAAGAAATTTTTGAAATTGATTCCGGGTTATTCAGATCTTCTTCAGTTAGGGAAATGCCGAGTGCAAGTTTTTGTTTATATTTTGCAACAGCATCTATTTCATAATTACCTACTTTTTGCGGGGCAGGGAGATAGGTGCCGTATTTTCTGCTTAATGTTAAATATCCGTACTTCCAGAAATGTTCAATTAACGCATCTACACTTTCTTTTGGCGTTATCATAATTTGCCTCTAATTGTATAGTATTGGAATAAGTGGTGAAAACTTATTAAAGTTAAGCACTTTGAGATTATATATTTTATCATATTCAAAAACTCTAATCTCTTTAGTATTGCTAATTCTGCCGTAAATTACCTTTTTACCCTGTTTATTAGTACTGGTAAGGTAAGGTTCCAGAACTACTTCATTAAGGTTATAAAGGAACTTTAATTTGTACCTGTTATTTATTGCCCATGTGAATATTGTTGTTTTCATATCTTTCTCGCTAATTATAAGAGCGGAATACTCCTACTACTTTCCCAATTATCGAAAAATTAACATATTTGTTTATATCTATAATAGAATAATTTTCATTCTCCGGTTTTAGGAATATGCGGCTCCCTTCTTTTACAAATCTTTTCATGGTAGCTTCATCATCAAGAAGAGCTACTACTATGTCACCGTTGGAGCATTCTTTCTCGGGGGAAATGATGACGAGGTCCCCTTCAAATATTCCTGCGTTAATCATACTATCGCCTTTTACTTTTAAGCCGAAGCAATCTTTCTTTCTGCTTATTAGACTTGGATCAACTGCAAGAGTTCCCTCAATGTTCTCATCGGATAGCACGGGGTAACCTGCAGCTACACGGCCTACAATTTTAATTTCAATTGCAGTGGTTTCCTTTGGCTCAGACTGATTAACAATTGATAAAGTCCTTGAAGAATTGCTCTGGGCGGTTAAAAAGCCCTTTTTAATTAATGCATCAAGGTGCCTTTTTACGCCGAATGTGCTGGCTATGTTAAAATGTGAGGCTATTTCCCTGAATGTAGGTGCAAAACCATTTTCTGAAATGAATTCTTCAATAAAATTCAGGATTTCCTGCTGTTTATCAGTTAATTCTGTACTCATACTTAGTGCTCCTATGTTCACTACTCAAATATAGTGAACATTAGTGCACGTGTCAAGGAAAAAATGAATAAATCAACCTAAATATTGGCAGAATGGAGAAAAAGTTGAAAATAAAGGTAATTTAGATCACATTAAAAGGAATAGTTTTTGCTTTAAAGGATAAAAATCTATAAATTACTAGCCACTTCTTTATCGAAGCCGGATGCCATCCCAGCAGGCGCCGGCTTTGCCTTTTTAAAGCCATTGATTTGAAAAAAAAATTGATTCATTGAAAACTTGTAACTTGCAGAAGAAATTTATTCCAGGTTTCATCCGTGATAATCCGTTTAATCCGTAAAATCTGTGTTCCCAAAAAAATTTGTTTAATAGCAGATGCTAGGCTTTAGGCGGCACTTAAAGAAATGGCACACGGATTAGACGGATGCGACGCCCCGTATTGGATATTATATATATGAAATATTTGAAACGGGGCAGGGATTTACACGGATTAAGATAAAACCAAAAACTTATGTATGATAAATCATTTCAAAAACAGCATCACATCTAAAACGATCTTCCATTTATTGTTTTCGAATTTCCAGATTTTCATAAAATTAAATTTTGTATCTAATCCTTTAACTGTTCCGGTGCCGTATGAGAATGCAAAATCCCCGGTGGGAGCGACAACAATATTCATAAGAGAGAAAACCGGGTAAATAGATTTTGATTTTAAGTATGCAACGGATTTTTCAATTCCAACAACGGGAAAATTCCCTTCACGGTTAAGCCTTACATTGCCGTCGGCAAATTTTCCGAGTGCCGCATATTCCCCTTTTTCAGAAGCAGCGGCTGCATATTCTTTTTCAATTTCTATAAGATGAATTTTTATTACTGCCAAATCCTTATTCTCTACTTTAAGTTTTCCGCTTTTATTATTCCTGTCTTTGTAGTAAGGTTTGTTAATATATTTATCATTGTAAGATATACCGCCGTCATAGAGTGCTTTCCACTCGTCATTAAATTTTTGCCATACTGTAATGTAATGTCCGTATGACCATGTAGTATCTGTGCCTTTAATTTCATCAGCCGATTTCCAGGGACCGGTAGTGTAGCCGAAATCGCCTCCGGCAGAAATTTCCGCCATTTCAGGTTCCCAGTATAGATTCTTAAAATCACTTGTGGATTTAGCATAGCGCTGTTTCGCATTAACCGGAGTTGGTGCAAAGACGATGGAGCTATCGGCAAAGAATTGGTAGAATGCTTTAGCAAGTCCAATCTCCTGCAGAGTTTTGCCGAACTTAGCTTCGGTTTCGATTAATGGTTTAACACTTTGTGAATAAGAAATACTTCCTGCAAATAAAACAATTACAACAGGCAGTATTTGGGGCGGAATGGAAAATTTCATTTCGTCTCCGGATTTTAGAATCAATATAGTATTATTTATTCAATGATGATATCCCAAAAATTTAATAGCAAAAGAACTTCGGGATAGGAGAATTTGGCTTTCTTGATATTATTGTTATTCGGGTTAATAGCATAGTTGCGGGCATCGGTAAAATCGGCGCCGGATAAATTGGTGGCAGAGAATTTGCTCCCGTGGAAATCGGTAAACGTGCAATTGGATTTTGAAAGGTTTGCTTTTTCAAAATCGACATTGTGCGCGGTGCATTCGGTTATTTCAGTGCCTGTAAGGTTAAGGCTGAAGAAGGAGCTATCCGATATAATAGATTTGCGGAAAGAGAATGACATCGGTTTATGTAAAAGTGCCCAATTAATTCCGGTAAGTTTACAATCAATGAAATTTATATCGGTAAAAAAAGAATCTGTAAATTGAGTAAGGCTAAGGTTTGAATTTTTAAAAGTGCATTTTTCAAGCCGGCAGCTTTTAATTACGGATTTAAGGAAATTAATATTGTTGAATGTACAGCTATAGAATTCAATTTCTTTTAAAACAATGCCCGGTTTATCAATTCTATCAAATGAAATGTTCTCGTAATAATCCTTATCAAAGGAGGAATTATCCATTTCCGGATTTTCAAAAAATGACTGTTGCGCTTTCATTAATTCCCTGAATTCATATAAGAATAATATTAGTTTTTTAACTTTGAGACAAATGGAGTTAAATCTTTTTCGGTACTGAAAGAGGATAATGAAAAATTATAATGGGAGAAAATGTCCTGTTAAGTGTGCTGCTATTTGTAACATTTCCGGGAAAGAAAATGTTCTTTGTATTGTGATTTGGAGCATTACAATTTGGCATAAAACAGAATATACATTTTTTATTATGTTTTCTTATTTAACATATTTTCTTAAATTAAGAATGAATAAAAAAATCACGGAAACTTATTTGCTTTAAAACATGATCATGTCCATAATTCAAAATGGGCATGTAATTTATTCAAGTAATAATAATAAATCTTCAGTAAGCACTTAAATTTTTTAAGTTAGTAGAAGGTGAGTAAATTTAAGGTTCTCTCACCTCTTGATAAAAAAAGGAGATAATCATGAAAAGATTAGTATATGTTTTGTTATTTGTGTTTGTATTAGCAGGCTGTTCAGCCTCAATTGAAGACCTTAGCCGCGTTACTTATATAAAATACGGATATTCTCTTCAGCAGGTTATGCAAAATGGACTGGCAATACTTCCAATTAATTCAGGAAGCGGCTTGGAAGGGTACAGGCGCCCGTTTGGCGATGCTATTAATTACTTCACCCTAAAGTATAAACCACAGAATGCTAAAATTATAAGCTGGCAGGATACTCAGCGGAAAATGAATGACAATGATTTAATAACTGCGTTTCAGGATGCGCTGGTTAAGTATCAGACAACTTCAATGATTGATAAAAATGTTTTGAAGAAGATAAGTCAATCTGTGGGCGCAAGGTATTTATTATTCATACGCCTTGGCGATTTGCAGCAGGGAGCAAATGTTGGAGAAGATCTTTTCGGCGGGACAATAGTCAACAGAACATTAGGCCTTAAAGCACACGTACTGATATGGGATTCTGTTGATGGAGATATAGTTTGGGAATGTATGGGTGGCGCGAGTGCAGAAGAGGATGAATTCAGCCGTGGTCTGGATCAAAACCCAATGAGTTACAGCAACATGGCTGCAAGAGGTATTATTCAGCAGTTGTATCAAAGAACATTTGTAGAAGAAGACCAGGAATAGTTTGGTTAAAAACGGAATAATTATTTATTCCGTTTTTCTTACAGGTTCCGGAAAGGAAACTGTGCAAATGAATTTAATTTTTTAATTACATAATTGCAGGATATGAAAGATGAAAAAATCATATAAATTAACCTTAATCATATTCATTATATTTGCCTTTTCAGTCAGGCTGGCTGCACAGGATGCTTATACTCTCGCTTATAAATTTGTGAAAGGCAAAACATATTTTTACAGAGTAACAACTGATATTGTCAATAAACAGAGCGTAAACTGGCAGGAAAGTGTATCCAATATTAGCGCCAAATTCAAATTCAGGTTCGAAACCGTAAATGCAGGCTCTTCCGGTTTTGATATGATTACTTCTTATGATTCTCTCTACACTAAAACTACTAATCAGGAAGGCGTACTTGAAAATGATTATAAAGATGTTGTAGGTAAAAGAAGCGAAGTGCTTTATTCGGCATATGGAAAAAAGCTGCATAAAAAATTAATTGATCAAATTACTACTCCTATTCCTGCCGACCTGGAAGCTATGCTTGAATTTACAGACAGGCCTGTTAAAATAGGTGAAATTTGGACTGTCTCTATATTGGATACTGCTGTTTTTGCTGTTAATGGAACTATTATTACGACCACAAAGAATGAATTCTGCATAACAGGAAAAGAAATTAGAAACGGAGCAGAATATTTAAAAATTTCATTTACAAGTAATGCTGAATCAAAGGGTTCTGCCGAAACTCAGGGGTACGCTGTTGTTTATGATGGCAAAAGAACAATGCAAGGTACTATTTATTTCAACTATGCAAAAGGAATGATTCCATTAATTGAATATCACGTTGACAGTTCATCCAATACTTCAATTCCGGATGCTAAACAGTTGTATCCTGTTTCCATGAATGGTAATGTGAAAATAGTTTTAATAGAATAGTATTAAAATACTTAATACAGAAATTTTGCAGGCTGCTTATAGGCAGCCTGTTTTGTTATATGGTTTTACCTCAATACCTTTTGGTATTCCCAAAGCAAATTATGGTTACAATTTCATTTTTTTAGCTGTATTGTTACTGAAATAAATTTATTTTATATTACGCTACCGTTAAAAAGATTCAAAGGGGACGCATTTTTTTTATGTGCGGCTGTACTGTTTTATCGGATAAAATTCGGATAGTGATTTTTATTAATAGTTATATTGATTCAATTGTGCGGGCATTGAAAATTAAGGCAGTTAATTATTATAAATGAAATTACTTAAACTAAGGAGGTCATATGCGCAGTAAATTTATCGGTCTTTTTATTGTTTGTACCATTCTTCTATTAAATCTTCATTGTAAAAAAGATAACCCCAACGGAAGTGCTGTAATTGATAATGCAAATGCTAACGCAGTGTGTATTTGGGATAAGGCTTCAATTAAATCCGATCCTTCGGCTACGGGGAAATGGCTCTCATCTATGTCATTAGGGGAAAAAATTACTTATTCGGGAAATGAAAAAGTTGATCTTGCCGATAAGAATAAAAAATATTATCAGGTAAAATTGTCTGACGGTAAAGAAGGATGG